>Ga0307425_1000150_pt1 | contig 41330 bp, 45 predicted proteins | sample SalMarWE160330MG_FD_202152 | JGI IMG/M metagenome (GOLD analysis project Ga0307425, IMG submission 202152) | Salt marsh sediment microbial communities from the Plum Island Ecosystem LTER, Massachusetts, United States - WE1603-30 | ecosystem: Environmental > Aquatic > Marine > Intertidal zone >... | reverse complement strand
ACCGTTCCGCCTCGCTGGTTTGGTCTGTCGATTCGGGGCTGCCTTCCTTGCCAAAGACGAACGTTCGCAAAGCAAGCCAGTGCCGGTCTTCGACTCCGAGGGGAAGGGGGGACCTGTGAAACTCTAAGAAATTCTCTCCGATGAGCAGGAATTCCTTTATCGCATTCAGAGAGATCCTCTGATAATCCTTCCAGTCGAGGGAAGAAGAGAAGACCTCATTCCCGTTGAGGGTGACATCAAAACTCGGTGGTGGCTCTATCCCCGGGGAGAGGAGGGACTTGACGCTAAAAGCCAGTTTGGTGTCTCTCTTCTCAAGGCACCCAAAGCGGTACAGGGCTGTATCTTTTTGTCTAGGTATAAGGACAGCATTTTTTTCGATTTGACGGTTTCTGTTCCACCCGAACATCCGGTCGCCCTCCTGCCAAGAACGAAAGAGATTATGACTGCGGTACGGTGCCACAGTTCGGGCATCTTCGAAATGCGCAATGAAGTCATAAAGCACGTCTTCTTCGGTTTTTTTACAGGAACTCAAAATCAAGAGGACCGGGATCACAAAGATCGGAATCAGGAGAGCAATTTTTCCCTTCGTTCCTGAAGCTGTCAATTTTTGTTTTGAAAGACAATTCATATCCTTGCTTATAGCAGAAGCAATATCCGAAGTCAAAAGCAAGCATCCTTCAATTTGTGATGAGTGATAACTGGGTGTCCCAACAACGCAACTCGTGTTCATACAATCATGGATCGAGCGATGCCTTCAAGTCGAAATTACCTCTATGGAGGAAATGGCGATTGTGCTATAATACGCCGTCTTGATTATTCCGGAAAGAAGAGGCAACCCATGACAGACCCAGTCGGCCATGAGATCATCAACGATAAAGAACCCATCCGTTTGTTCAAATCGAATTTTCTCGAGTTTTTCACCCACATCCATCCCGCTGTGGTTGCCATCATTTGGATCCCCGTTATGGTTATCTTTCTGGTTATTGCCATAAAGGACTATTTAGCCACATCACATCTTGGGGCGGGGGGAGGATTCCCTTTTCACATTGTTTTGGGTTTTCCCATAGGACTTTTTCTCTGGACTTTGGCCGAGTATTTCCTGCATCGATTTGTGTTTCATTTTCCGCCCAAAACACCCCGGATGGAGCGCGTGACATTTCTCTTCCATGGCGTTCACCACAAACAGCCGATGTGCAAGACACGTCTGGTCATGCCCCCGGCAGTCAGTATTCCTCTGGCATTCCTCTTTTACTGCCTCTTTTATCTCATCTGGGTGAAGCTTTTTGGAGCGCCCCACTGGCTCGCGCCCACATTCTCCGGGTTTATTGCCGGATATCTGATCTATGACCTGACGCACTACGGAACCCATCACTTCAAGATCAAAGGCAGATACTTCAAGTTCGTCAAGTTCAATCACATGCAGCATCACTTCAGATGTCCTGACAAGCGTTTCGGTGTCAGCTCACCGATCTGGGACCATGTGTTCGGCACTTCACCATCGGAATAGTCCGGTTCAAAGTGCCTGAGCTTCCAGTATCCGGCAGCGGCCGTCAGTTTAGAGGAAAAACATGGAACTGCACCCATAGACCCTGAAAATCGTATCCAAAGAGGACGATAGTAAAGTCGTTCTAAAACGTAAGTTCCATTTCCCGAACAGGTGTTCATACGATATCGGATTTCGATATGTTTAATTCTGGGGCTAATCTTTTAAATAGACCGGATAGATATCCTTGGGAATGTTCTTGTAGGGAAGCACCGTAAGGTCTGCCGGACCGAGGCCTGGGGCATCCACTTCGAAAATCGCTCCAGCCAGACCTGTCTCATGAAAGCCTCTCCGGAAATGGACCCGGGATTTGAGGACGATGATATCGAGCTCCTCTAGGTTGATTCCCAGAGGCGCAAAGATATCCGGTGTTGTGATCTGTGTGAGATGAACGGTCAGGATGACACGATTGTTCTTCCCGAAGTGAAGGACTGCGACAGTTTCTCGGCGTTGCTTTCCGAGGAATTCAATCGTGCCGCTGACCCGAACGGGATTTCCCGCGAACTCGTCTGAGTAACCGCCCAATTCGATCTCCAGTGCATCATCTTCTTTAAACTCCGCTTCGATCTTCTCCAGAGCCCGTTCATCCCTCAGAGTGGCGATACAGAAATTTTCGGCTCCCTGTTTGATGAGCTCCTCGAGAATGTGTGTCGACCCTCCTGTGCGGTCGCTCTGGTCTGCAATCACCACCGGCGTTTTCCCCTCCTTTGCGGCGGCCATCGCGAGAGCCACGCCCTCATGAGTTTTAGGAAGTTTCTTACCCGCAAATTCGTGCCGGAGGCGCCAGATGTAGTCCGACATGTCATCGGCAATTTTATCCGCCAGTTTCTGGTCATTGTTGGTCACGACCATGACCGTTGCACCCACATCGGGGACATCGGCATAGGCAAACCCAAAAGCGACAGACACATAGGCATCTTTCTCCTGGCATTCCCATCTTCGCGCCCGTTCCATGATCTCCATGGCCGGGGAGACACCTGTTCCCTGAAACACACTGGGAGTGATAACACGGGGTTTTCGCGTCGTCATGGTGGGTCTATATGTCCCTCGGATGGTTTTGATTATCACCCTTGCGGCCCGTTCGCCCTGAAGAGTTGTGTCGTAGTGCGGATATCTCTTTATGATGAACACAGCATCGGCCGCATCCGAAAGTTCATGGTCCTCATTGGCATGAAGGTCGAGAGTGACAAAAATCGGAATATCACCGACAACGGCCCGCACGCGACGCACAAGTTCAGCTTCCGGCTTCGGAATTCCTGTAACAGCCATAGCTCCATGGAGGGCTAAAAATACGCCATCAAATGGCCCCTGATCCTCGAGGTCATCGGCGATGCCGTAAGAATATTTGTCAAAGGCCTCCTGGGTGATCCAGCTGCCAGACGAGCCTCCTCGCGCTCCTCTTGGGGAGAGGACGCCTACAAGCTCCACTCCGCCATACTCCTCACACATTGTTTTGAAGCCTCCGATGTATCCCCTGTCCGAGCCTAAGAGATCTCTCGTGGGCGGTCCATAGTACTCCCAATCTTCGATGGTTGTGGGTTCCGGACAGAACGTACACGTTTCATGGGAAAATTGGGCGACAGCGATCCGCATTGGCTTCTTAATCTCTGATGTTTCGCGGCAGCCTACCCAAAAAAATAGGGTTCCGATCAAAAAAATCAAAAGAGTAACAGAGGCAAAGCGGCTTTTTTTCATAGATCTATCTCCCTTCGTGTTTCTATAAAAACCTATCACCGAATGCACGAAAAAGTCAAAGGGATTCCCATTGCTTGGAAGCATTCCCAAATTCTTGATCTTAAGAACACTTGTAGGGTCGGCTCTCCGAACAGACCGTTTGGGAAACGGTCCCTACATTTCAATAGATCAATAATCAATGGGGACACCCGGATATCAATCATCAAAGATTTCAGCATGTTTTCAGAAAAAATGTATAAAAAAAGGAGAGGGACATGTCCCTCTCCTCGATTTTTAATAGGAGTTAAAGATTACTTTTTTTTCAGTTCGACGTCGCCGCTAAACGTCTTGACTTCGAGAGTGGCTCCTCCACCATTCACAGACCCTTTGAGCTCTTTTTTGCTTATCTTTCCCGTCAGAGTGATCTCGAACTCCGAGTCAATGGAGCCACTAAAGGTCCTTGCCTCCAGGTCGAAAGCCGCATCTGAAGGGATGGTCAGGGTGACATCTCCGCTGTGGGACTTGAACTCGTAGGTCCCATCGGAAAAGATCACACCGGCATAGTCGACATCGCCACTCAGAGTTTTGGCCTTTACTGCCTTGGCGTCCGTTACGTCGATCAGATCCACATCACCGCTCGTGTTTTCGGCAGTGATCGAGCCTTTGACTGATCCTGCCTTGATCGTCCCAGAGACTGTATAGAGCTCGGCGTCGCCAATGACATCATCAACCATCACGTTCCCGCTGACGGACTTGCAGTAAGCACCTTTGGCTGCACCTGTAGCTGTAACGTTTCCGCTCACAGTCTTTCCTTTGAGAGTTCCTGCGATCTTTTCCAGAGTGACATCTCCGCTCACAGTCTCTGCCTTCGCTGCGCCGCCAATGTTCTGGAGAGTCAGGTCTCCGCTTACAGAGTTTATGTCTGCTGTCGCCAATGAGGGGATCATCAGTTTAAAGTCAACTGAGACGTTCATTTTATTGGGCCCATTCTTAGGGTATTTGACCACGATGTTCAGGGTTCCCCCTTCGTCTGTGACCTCGATCTCGACCAATCCGGCATACTCCCTGGCCTTATCCATGGACGAGTGCTGGGAGACCTTGAGCGCATCGATCTTCACTTCTCCCCTATCCCAAGTTTTGACCTCGATGTCTCCCGAGATATTATTGAGATAGACTTTTCCATCCTTAGCAAGGGCAACTGTTTTTTCGAATTTCTCCTCAAATTTTTCCTTCGCTATGGATGAGGAGGGGCTGAATCCCAGGATGAGAAAAAAGAACAACAAGACTGTTAGTGACGCGAGTGACTTTTTTAATCGCATATCGTACCTCCTATCTTACCTTATATTGTCTCCTCCAAGCCCCTTTGGGGGGATGGAGCGTCTGTGACCGCCATGATCTCGTTGATGAGATCCGTTTTTTCCTTATAGGCTGCCAACAAATATTTTCTCGACTCGATATCATCCGGATCGCTGAGCACAGCCTGTTTGCAGGAAGCGATCGACTGATCGATGATCGCGAGATTCGTTCGGAACACCTCTGCGACTTGAGGATCGAGCTGCTCCTTCTGAGCGGCCGCTGCTTCACTGAGAGCCTTGATGGCAAGCTGGTAGTGCTGCTCAGCTTCCTCAAGCTTTGCCAGCGTGTATTGCCGGCTGTTCAGTTCGGGGACAAATGCCTGGTCGGACCAAAACCTTGGCCCATAAATGAAAACGAGGCCGGCAACAACAACGAGCAAAAGGGCGGCGCTGAGAACATAGCTCCGTCTCGGCAATCTGAACCAGCTCTGCTTCTGAGAGGGGAGAGTCCAAACCTCCTGTTCTTGAGGCGGTATTTTTTCCTGGATCTTTGCCCAGATGGTCTCTGGTGGCGAATGCGGATCCAGCTCTTTCGCTCTGCTCGTGATCTTCTGAAAATCTTTCATGAGTTTCTGGCAATCCGCACACTGAGCACAGTGCTCTTCCAGGGTAGCTTTGTGTGCAGCATCCAATTCTCCGTCTATGTATTCGCTGATCCATTTCCTGGCTGTCAGACATTTCATCGGATTTCTCCTCATAACATTTTTTTCTTTTCAAGGTGTTTTCTAAGTTTCATCCGTGCCTTGAAAAGCTGGGATTTGGATGTTCCCACAGAACATTCCATGATCTGGGCGACCTCTGCATGTTTGAATCCCTGGATGTCGTGGAGCATGAACACCGATTTCAACCTGGGAGAAAGGCCCTGTATGGCTTCATCCAGAGCTTTGTCCATCATGTCTTCCGGCTTTTGAGACTCCTTGTGATTCACAAAACCCTCCACTTCATCAAAAGGAACCTCTTTCTGGAAGATTCTCTTGTGCGTTCGCAAGTGGCTCAAACATGTGTTCACGGCTATCCGATAGAGCCATCCGACAAATGTCTTGTCATTATCCAGGGTCTGAAGATTGGAAAAAACCTTCACAAAAATGTCTTGGAGGAGGTCCTCTGCCACAGCGTGGTTTCGTGTATACTTGAAGGCTAAACCATATATGGATCTCTTGAAGTGTTCGTAGATGGCGCTCATGGCTTGCGTGTTGCCGTCGCGGCTTTGCCTTATCCAATCCCTAAGGTGCTCGACATGGGCTGACGCTATTTCCATGCGTTCCTGTTTTTGATCCTCGCTCATTGTGCGAACTGTCCTGTTTGCGCCTATTGTAACACATACGGCTTCTTCCATGCTTCGCAGGTTTTGCGTCAGGTTTTGTGTTCGGTAAATTGTGGGATAATCCATCTTTGTCCCTCGTATATAAAGATGAAACAACGGCCTAAAAGGTTGCCTCTGTGCAACATTTTCTTACAAATGGAAAAAACATAATTTAGTCCAGGCTTTTCAAAGGACATAGAAGAAAGATCGTTTCTATTAAAGAAATGAATTATTTTAATTTTTATGGCATTAATAATAAATTATATTAATTTGATACTTGACAATATTAATTTATTTTTTTATATTTATTAAGAAAATTGTTTCAAGAAGGAAGAAATGGCAAAAGATTGGCAAGAATTGACAAAGATCAGCCGGGGTGCTCCCTTATTGGTCGAGAGGGTCAGGCTTTTAGAGGGTGATATTGCTTTGGAAGGGACCTTCGAGCTACCGCCTCTTGCTCGCTTGACGCTCGAGGACCAGATATTTGTGACAGCTTTTGTCCGAAGCCATGGCTCTATCAAGGACATGGAAGAGCTCTTTGGGATCAGCTACCCCACAGTGAAGAACCGGTTGAACCGCATTTCCCGGCAACTGGAATTTGTGGAGATCAATCCCCCACTTGCCCGGAGTGAAATCCTCGAACAGTTGGAAAAAGGAGAGCTGAGTGTGGATGAGGCTGTGAAAAAATTGCGGGGAGAACAATGATATGGAGGTTCACGATGAAAGAAAACCGACGAAAAATTCTGGATATGCTGGCTGAAGGAAAGATCAGCGTGGATGAGGCCGAGAAATTGCTTGCCGCGATCTCATCCGTCGATTCCGATCAAAAACAAGGCGCAGAGGACTCTCCTCAAGGAGAAAAATCCAGCTACAAATACCTCCGTGTTTTGGTGGAACCGGGACCGGATGATAAAAAAGGCGAACGGGTGAATATCCGCGTTCCTTTGAAGTTGATCCGGGCAGGGCTCAAGTGGGCGGCATTTATGCCAAAACACGTCCAGAGCAGAGTGGATGATGCACTGCATGAGAAAGGCATCAATATGGATTTTTCGAGCATAAAGCCCGAAGACCTTGAAGAACTCGTCACTCATTTAAACGACCTCACGATCGATGTGGAAGGAAAAGAGACAGTTAAGATCTTCTGTGAATAGCACAAAATAATGGTGGGACAGGATCTCGTTGTCCTTGTCGATCCGTCATTTGATCATGAGGATTTACCCATCATACACCCTTATTCACTTTTTTCACTATTATATGGATATTGTACCAAGAGTTAAAAATTTACAATCCAATATAAGCATCCTTATTTCCGTGATAAGGGCATTAGACGTAAAAAAGAGCGAGTCAATGTCCTTATGAGTCGAATGGTGGCGGGTGGGGGGGTCTTCGACGAATATGGACTGTGACGAGCTCCTGCTATTATCATTTGACTTGAGAGTATCACGGAAATAAGAATGCTTCCCAATCCAATTCATAATCTTTTTAAGGGTATTTCGCCATAAGTCAAGAGGCACAAATGAAACAGGTTATGAGGAATGATCAGGCTGGCGGACGGATCAATTTGGGCCCCAGCGCATAAGAACAGGGGGGATCAGGGAAAGGAGCGCAAAAATAACCCAGATAATAAGGAGGGGGATGAGCCATTTCGCCCATTTCTCCCATCTCAATCGAGCGAGACCGAGAACACCCATCGTCACCCCCGATGTAGGCAGTACAGGATTGATGTATTCGGCCAGTTGGAAAGCGAAAACCGTGGTCTGTCGCGTTATGCCCACAAGGTCTCCCAACGGAGCCATAATAGGCATCGTGAGCGCCGCTTGAGCCGTCCCCGAATGGACAAAGAAATTGATAGCACACTGACTGATGAACATCAACTGTGAGGAGATGATCGGATGGAAATTTTTAATAGCGCTGGACATCGCATACAGAGCAGTGTCTAAAATTTTCCCATCCATGGCCACGACGAGGATGGCCCTGGCACAGCCGATGATGAGCGCGGCGTTGATCATATCCTTGGCTCCGCTGACAAACGCAGTGGCCAATTCCTCTGAACTCAGTCGGCCGAGGATTCCGCTCAAAATCCCCAAAGCTAAAAACAAGCCGGCGATCTCGTTGATGAACCACCGGTATTTCAAGATGCCGAAAACCATAACGGCCATGCCGCAGAGGAAGACGATGAGGATCCGTTTGTGTTTGCCCAGGAGATCTACTTTTTCACCCTGAGTGGTGTTGAGATCAAGCTCTTTTTTCCTCTTCAAGTCATCCTCATAAGTGGGGCTGATTTTGGGATTTTTTTGCACACGGGATGCATAGTTCATGACAATAAAAATCACAATGGCTGTGCCGATCGCCCACGCGATCAGGCGGTATCCCACGCCCGAATACAGGGGAAGGCCGGCGATCCCTTGAGCGATCCCTACGGTAAAGGGATTGAAGAAGGCGCCGGCAAACCCGGCGGCAGCACCCAAAAAAGGAATGGACACTCCAACGATCGTATCATAGCCCAGGGAGAGAGCGAGGGGGACAAAGATCAGGACAAAGGGCATCGTCTCCTCGCACATGCCGAAGATCGCACCTGCCAGAGAAAAAACGATCATGGTCACAGGGATGAGCAGCGCCCGCATGGCCTTGCTCTTTCCAAATTGCAGGGTCAAATTGTGAATAAAGGCTGTGATCGCTCCCGTTCTGTCGATAATGGCAAAGGCTCCGCCCACCACAAAAATGAAAATGATGATGTAAGCGGCATCGACAAAACCTTTGATCGGCGACACAAAAAGTGCCCCTAGGCCCTGCGGCTGGCTCTCCACAAACTGAAAAGACCCGTCCACAGGGATGGTGCGGCCTTCTCTCTCGACCCGCTGGTATTCACCCCCTGGGACGACCCAGGTAGCGATGACCGTCAGGACCACCATAGCATAGATCAAAACCAGTGTGTGGGGGAGTTTTATCTTTTTCATCTTCACCTGCATCCAGCCTTTTTGGTCTTCAGTTGTTTAAAACCGCTCTTCTCTTAAGGTCGAAACGATCACCTTGTTTGAGAATGTGCAGCCGAGCATTATGCGCAGATATTTCCTTAGAGGGGGATATTGTCACTTTCGCCCCAGAAAAATCGTACACAATAACATTCCGTTCTCCGATCACCTCAAAGATACCGTCCGGATTCACGATGATTGCTGTTGACTCGTCTATCCCGACACCTAAGAGTTCTGGGTTTTCAACCATAAGACTGAGTAGCCGGTTTTGCCTTTTTCGCCTGACAAAATGCTGGTCGATGATGGCGCTCTTTATAAATCCAAATCCTCGGACAGTCACGATATTGGCCGCCTCTATCGTTTCGAATGCGTGTCCATCTTCCACAACTTTTCTCTCATCGCCGGTGATCATGATCTCACTCATAACGGCCGCTCCGGCACTCTTCCCACCGATGACACCCCCGGCCTCATAAAAATCCACGAGCATTTTGTGGATGGGTGTATCCAGGAGGATATCGGCCAGACGCGACTGCACACCTCCAGAAAAAAACACGCCCCCGATATCATCGAATATTTTTGTGTTCTCTGGCTGCATGGCTTCTTTACGGCTCAATATGTGGCATTTGACACTTTTCGCGCCAAGGTTTTCGAGCTGGAGGGCCTGCTCCGGGCCCACATCCTCCGGCACACTGCTAGCCATGGGAAAGATGATGATCTTCCCGCTGCGGAATCCTTCGGACAAGGCGATGAACCGCTTCATCATCCGCTCGGACCTCTCCCCTCCTCCGATAATGAAGAGATACCCCTTGGGAGATGCTTTGAGGCCAAAAGGGAATAACAGAATGAAACAGACAAGCAGACTCACTAATCGTTTCATGAAAACGCTCCTCGTGTTTTCTGAGTGGAACATTATATCCATATCACCCCATGTTGTCTAATGAAAGAAAAAGGGGATAAAAAAGGGGAGTGTCACCTTTTTCCAGGGGTGAACAGAAAGGGAACTCTCACCTTTTACGTCGGGAAACGGACCCTATATATACATGCACGGCGCCCCTTTCACAATAAGACCTTTTTTAAATTGTTAAAAAATGATATAGAAAAAGGAGTGGATTCTTAACTCCTCGAAGAAAAAGGAGCCTCTCATGAAAAAAAGCGCATATTTATTTATAGCCTTGATTTTGATGGCGTTTGCATTAACTTCGTTTGGACGTATTGCCTCTTCCCAATATGAGGAAGTTCAACATGAGACGCTCCGCGTCAAAGGGCTCTGGGATTCGGTCGAGATCGTCAAGGACCGTTGGGGGATCTCTCACATCTATGCAAAGAACCAGAAGGACGTCTTTTTTGCACAGGGTTACAATGTCGCCAGAGACAGATTGTTCCAGCTCGAGATCTGGAGACGCCAGGCCACGGGAACGCTCGCCGAGATCCTTGGACCCAGAGTTCTCAAAAAAGACATCGGGGCCCGGCTTCTCAAAGCCCGGGTGAACATGAAGGAAGAGATGAATCACTACCATCCGGATGGAGAGGCTATCATCAACGCTTTTGTCAACGGAATCAACAGCTACATCGATCACGCAATAGACAATCCCAGACTCCTTCCTATCGAATTTACACTTCTTGGCATTATCCCCGGCCACTGGACACCGGAGGTTGTGATCTCCCGCCATAACGGCCTCTTCCGGAATCTCCGACAGGAAGTGGCTCTTTCGCAAGCCGTTACGCTTATGGGATCAGCAAGAGTGAAGAGCCTGCTAAACTTTCAGCCTGAGGGCCCAGACCTCGTTCCGCTTGAAGGAGTGGATCTTTCTCTGATCACAGACGATATCCTTGAGCTCTATTCCGCATCTCGGGCACCGGTCAAATTCAAGCCCGAAGACATTGTGGACAACTCTTTGAGAGAAAAATCCATGCCTCCCTCTCTCTTCAAAACTCCACCCGATGCACTTGCCCTGCTTTCTTCCCCTGAGTATCTTTCCCACGAAATGAACCTGGGCAGCAACAACTGGGTTATAAGCGGAGATCTCACCTTCTCCGGACATCCCCTCTTGGCCAATGATCCTCATCGGTCCCAACAGATACCCTCGCTCAGGTACTGGGTGCATCTCAATGCTCCGGGGTGGAATGTTATCGGAGGAGGGGAGCCCTGCCTCCCCGGCGTCTCCATTGGCCACAATTCCTACGGAGCCTGGGGCCTCACTATCTTCGCTATCGACCAGGAAGACCTCTACATCTATGAAACGAATCCATCCAATCCTCTTCAGTACCAATACAAAGGAAACTGGGAAGAGATGAAGGTGATTCGGGAGACAATTCCTGTCAAGGGACAGACGCCGGTGGAAGTCGACCTTAAATTCACTGTTCACGGCCCTGTTTTGTACGAGGACACAGAAAATCATAAGGCCTATGCTCTGCGTGCGGCCTGGCTGGATGTGGGGGGTGCACCCTATCTGGCTAGCCTGCGCATGGATCAGGCAAAAAACTGGGAAGAATTCAGAGAGGCCTGCAATTATTCGCATACACCGTCTGAGAACATGGTGTGGGCCGATGTCGAAAACAACATCGGATGGCAAGCCGTGGGAATCACTCCCATCCGGAGAGACTGGCCCGGCTTGCTTCCCATTCCTGGAGATGGAAGATTTGAGTGGCTGTATTATCTTCCCATCAAGGAACTTCCTCACCGGACAAATCCGCCACAGGGTTTTATCGCTACGGCGAACCAGTACAACCTTCCTGAGGATTATCCCCATCCCCTCGGATTTATATGGACAGACCCATATCGTTACATCCGTATTTTGGAGCTTCTCAGCTTCGCACAAAAATTTACCATGACCGATATGATGGAGTTCCAGCACGACTTTCTTTCCTTACCGGCGAGAACCCTGATCCCGCTTCTCAAAGGATTGACCGCAAGTTCAGAAAAAGTTGAGAAAGCGCGCCGCATGCTCCTCCTCTGGGATTTTGTGATGAACGCGGATTCTATAGAGGCAACCCTCTACCAAAGCTGGCGGAGGCGGCTTTCGCAGAATGTGTGGGCCCGTTACATTCCGGAAGCTGCAAGAGAAATTTTCCCCATCCTCTCGCTCAAAAAAATGGTGGATTTCTTGATCGTTCCTGACGGGCACTTTGGCCCGAATCCGACCGAGGCCCGGGATGCCTTGCTCATCCGCAGCCTGGAGGAGGCGATGCGTGATATCGAAGAGCGCCTGGGCCCTAACATGTCCAAATGGCAGTACGGCCAGGCAAAATTTCACCACATCGAAATTCGACATCCCCTTTCCTCTTCGGTAAATACGGCTATTCGCTCCACTCTCGACCTCGGACCGGAGCCACGGGGCGGAAACAATAACACCGTCAACAACACCTCTGCCGGATACAATCAAACATCCGGCGCATCCTTCCGGATCATTGCCGACCTGGAAGACTGGGATTTATCTGTGGGGAGCAACAGTCCAGGGCAATCCGGAAACCCGGACAATCCCCATTACGCCGACCTCTTCAAGATGTGGCTCAAAGGGAAATACTTCCCCATCTTTTTCTCTAAAGAGAAAATCCTATCTGTGGCGGAACGGATCTCGAATCTTGAACCGGATTGATGAGGAGAAGCACATCGCACGGCAGCTTTTATAAATAACTCCACTAAAGATGGATTATTCACGAATCGTAAGCTTTAAACAATGATTAGAAGCTTCAAAGAATGATTGAGATAGAGTGAGATGAGCTGATAATGAGGTGCATCATGAGAAAAACATCAATGATCCTTTGCACCTTTTTGCTCTTGATAGCCACCTATGCCTCGTCAAGGGGACAAGAGGAATCTCAGACCATCATCGTTGAGAAATATAAGGAGAGTCTTCAAAAATTATTAGACATCCAGAAAAAGATCGAACGAATCCACCCTTTTTTGAAAAAACGCTACCCTGTCGCCATCGTTGAGGCAGATCTCTTTTATGTGTTCGACTTGGATTTATCCGGGAAGCGTTATACTCTCGCCAAAATAGCCAAACCGGCCCTAATCGTCCCCAAAGGCATACGGGCCGCTTTCCCCCTGGATTTTTACGAAAACAAAATGGCGTGTGTTGTCTCAGAGGAAGTCTTCGATGACCTATCCGGATATGTCATGATCTTCCACGAGTTTATCCACTGCGCACAGACAGATTGCTGCGAGTACAAACTCAAGTCGGAGTTGAGTGTCGCCCAGGCAGCTCAAGCGAAAAATGATTTCATGTGGGAGCTTAATCACCCTTTTCCTTACGAAGACACTGATTTTTCGGAAATCTACACGATATTTCTGGAAGCAGCTTCGGATGGAGATGCGGACAAAGTGTTCAGATGCCGCGCTTTCCTTAAGGAAACCCTCAACATCCCCGATTTTGAATACATGGTCTGGGAAGAATGGAAGGAGGGCTTTGCCCGCCTGATCGAGAACAGGATCAGAAAAAAATTGGACCTCGCAGAAAACCACGGGGGCACTGAGCAACCCTACACCCGCGTCACCTTTTATGAGGGCGGAGCAAGGTTTATTTCGATTCTTATTGACAAAAACAAGGAATTCGAGAAGGATATCGAAGCGCTGTTCCACAGAATGCTGAGATAATATTCTATTTATTCCGTCGGAAGTTCTTCACTGATCCATTTTTTGATCTCGTCAGAAGGCGGCACACGCCCTGAAGATTTGACCTTCTTATTGATCACAAGGCCTGGAGTCGCAAAGACACCATACCTGGAAATCTCTTTGATGTCTTTAACTTTTTGCACATCGGCGCCCACATTGAGCTCTGCCAGTGCATTGATCGTACGTTTTTCCAGTTCGTGACACCGTGGACATCCCGTCCCGAGAATCCTTATTTCCATCACTGTCCTCCTTTCTCTCATATCATGACTGTGTGTGATCTTTAATTTTTTGCAGCAATGACATTTTTTATGGATGATTCAGCTTAGAAAAAATTTCCGTATATAAGACCTGTGATCGTGGCCATAACAACAACCAGACAGATGTAAACCAGGGTTTTTTTTGTTCCGATAATACTCCGGATGACGAGCATGCTGGGGAGTGAAAGAGCAGGGCCGGCAAGAAGCAGTGCCAGGGCTGGGCCCTGGCCCATACCCGCGCCCAATAAGCCCTCCAAGATAGGCACTTCGGTCAGCGTGGCAAAGTACATAAGCGCGCCGGCAACTGAAGCAAAAAGAGTGGCCCCAAAAGAGTTGCCGCCCACAAGGCGCTCCACCCATTGGTTGGGGATCAACGCCTCATGCCCCGGACGACCGAGTAAAAAACCGGCCACCAAAACACCGGCAAAGAGCAGGGGCAGTATCTGTTTGGCAAAGATCCAGGTGGAATCCACCCATTCTTGGCGCTCCTCCTTTTTAAACCACCTCCAAACCATCCAGGCGACGCTCAATAGAAGGCTCCCACCGATAAACCATTTTACCTGGTAAACGACTGTCCAGAAAGACGGCGATGCTTCTTCGGATTTTCCCCAGTTGATGAAGACAAGGAACCCGATCATCGCGGCAAAATAGAGCGCTGTTTTCCAGAGAGGTCGTTCTTCATGTTGCCCTTCGGCAAGTTCCATTTTTTCGATTTTTCGGCCCGCCTCCTCTTTACGGAATATTAAATGCATGAGCAGTCCGATGACGACAGCAAAGACAACAGCTCCAACAGCCCTTGCCAGGCCAAGTTTTGCACCAAGAACCTTAGCGGTCAGGATGATGGCCAGCACATTGATGGCCGGACCGGAATATAGAAATGCCGTGGCCGGCCCGATTCCGGCACCGCGCGTGTAGATCCCCGCAAACAGCGGAAGCACTGTGCAGGAACACACGGCCAACACCGTACCCGAAACAGAGGCAATGCTGTAAGACACGGCTTTTTTCGCCTGTGCGCCAAAATATTTGATGATCGAGTCTTTGCTCACAAAAACAGAAATCGCTCCGGCGATAAAAAACGCCGGCACAAGACAGAAAAGGACATGCTGCCGGGCATACTCCTTAAGAAGAGCGAATCCTTCAACCAATCCATTTTGAAAGTGCACACTTTCTACGGGCAGAAAATAGGCTGCCACGAACACGAGGACAATAAAAAGAAGAATTTTCCATTCTTTCATATTCAGTAACTCCGGATGCGATTATCCATAAAAAATCAACACAATTCAGCGACAAAGATCTTTTCGGTCGACTCCCCTGGCCTTATCCAGGTACGGGAGCAATTCAGGGTCATCCTTATGCGAGCCGCGCAAAAGCCGCATCATCTCTTTGACAAATGGCGGTGGGGAAGGGGCGAGGGAGTAATTCACCCACTTTCCCTCTTTGCGATCCTGGATAAGTCCGGCCTCATTGAGCAGGCTCAGATGCTTGGAGACCGTGGAAGGGGCAAGCTTAAGGGCGGCGGTGATTTCACACACGCACATAGGTTTGACCTCCAGCATTTTTACGATAATCAGCCTGTTCTTGTCGCTTAAGGCTTTGAATACCTTCAATTGAGACTTCACGGGAATCCTCATTATCCCCATACTTCAGTTCAGGGGACGTTACTCTATAATTTATTATTACATTTCGCCAAATAACGAAATATTATAGCATACACATCGCCCAGCATCAAGATTTTTTTAGAATTTCAAAGCATCCCAAAATCGTTGATCGTATGACCGCAATAGACACAGGGCCATGTCCATTTGGTGTAGGGTTCATTCCCCGAATGGACCAGAACACGATACGATGCAGGGTTGGCTCCCCGAACGGACCGTTTGGGAAACGGTCCCACCATTAAAAGCGGCACTCAAGGAGAGTCCGATTTGTCAGGTGATTTAAAAAATATAGGCCTGATCAAATCCTGGACATATGAGCTCATTCCCGATTTTTTTCAACACATCTAAAGGTGCTCTATACATGTGGATCATGATCGGAAATCCCCGCTCACCGCCCGCCCGGAGATCCAATCCCCAGGAGTGACACTCCAACTCTCCGAATGCCAGTGGACCCTTCCCGAGGTGGCTGTAGATCTGGATGGTATCTCCGTTTGTTTCCTGCTCTATCTTGGGCCTGTCCACATACCTGACATCTTGCTTTACAGGAAAGATCATAAACACCAAGGAGGCTCGTTTCTTATCTGTGTCAAAAATATAGCTGATTATTCCTTTTGATGATTCGGGCCGGATACCCACTTTATAGCGGCGGCTGCCATGAATGAAATAAGAAAAAGAATCCGCATTGGCTTTCACATAGTCCTCAGGAACAGGCTCAAAATAATTGCCACGCCAGGCTTCAGCCATGACTTCTTCCACCGGGACAATCATCGTCCCCTTCGGTGGAACCTGAATCAAACACCAAAGAGCCAAAATTCTATCAAGCATCTTTTCAGAGTTGTTTCTCAGTTTATGGACAAAATTTATTCCCAAGTATTCGTAATCAAGACCCTGAAAATCAGGACTGCCTGTAAGTGGATCCACCATTATGGCCATCTCACGTGTCAGGGTGAGGTCATAGTCTTCTTTCCGGTCATTGGAGGTTGTCTTGAAGGAATTCTGAAGCTCCAGGTTCTTGTTTTCATTGAAATAGACGACCTCGTAATTTCCGGGATCCATTTTGGAAAAATCCCTGTTTCCCGTCCAATCGGGGTTGAAGAGAAATCCCTTGTCTCCTCCTTCTGGCGATACCCAGGAACGCTGCCCGCCCTGGCCAGAGAGGACGTCAGGGTGGGTCCAGAACAAATTCTCGCCCCCAACGGAAACAGCCAGGATCCTGGCACCGAATTTGGGCACCACGACAAAGGCGTTGCCCTGGTTGTTTGTGAACACATAATGCTGAATATTCTCTTTATTCAAGGTCTCAACGATACTCTTCATATCGGTCCTCTCTTTGGATTTTTGGGGAGCACAAGACATAAAAAAAGTGCTTAAAACAAGAAATATGGCTGAAAGGGATGAAAGCCGTTTTTTCATATTGGTCTCCTAAACGGTCCGTTCGGGGAACGGACCCGCCATCACATTATCTCTCAATCAATCCGATTAATGGATCCTACACTAGGAATTTGTTCTCCAATCTCCGTTTATATAGGAACCGTTTCTCAAACGGTCCGCTCGGGGAGCTGACCCTACATTCATTTTTCAGAAATTACGACATACGATATAAAATAGCAAAGCCGGAAAAATTTTGTCCAATATGGCTATTTGGCCTTAAAGAGCGCAACCGTTTCGTCCTTGAACAGGATGATAAAGGAATAGATGCTCAGGGCAGTTCCCAGAGGAATAGCAATCAGGTTGAGAAAACAGAGGACCAGGACGAGAATTCGCGCCCACTCTTTCTTCTTGAGCAGCCCGATGCCGCCGATGACCTCAGGCAGTGCAAATATCCCGATGATCACACTGACAAATACACCAACGCTGCGGAGGATGTATATCGCTTCCTCGCTGATGTCGGGAATAAACGAGACTCCGATGAGCGTCGCAAAAACGATAAACGCCCAAAGAAGGCCCAGACCGCCGTAGACAATCCACATGACCGAGATCAATTTGACATGCTTTTCCATGTTTACCTCCTTATTTCTCTTACGCTTCCTGGCAGGCAACAGCCGTGCTGGTTGCGCTGACCATCATGAGCATCACCCCGGTCCCTTTCTTCCATTCCAGCTCCCTTATCTGAATTCTCTATACACCGTTTTCCCATTCAATAAAAGGGATTTTTCTGCTTTTTAAAATACAGTTGATTTTGTTTTCCATGTCTTTGAGATGCGTTCCCCTCCAGAACACGCGTCCGCAATCCGGACAGAGAGCGAATGTGTCTGCATTTTCAAAGACAAATGGCGTGACGAGGTTTTTAGCTTTTTCTCGCGACAGGTCTCTGAGCACGACGTTGCACTCGATACAGCGCGAGTTCGGATTCACATCCTTCCAGAGATCGAACTCATCCAAAACCTGCTCCGTCTGCTCCCGCCATTCTTCACTTGCGATGAGAAGAGAAGGTGTTCTCTTGGCTCTCGCGATCAGTCCTGTATCCCTTGTCAGGAGAGTCCGGCCTTCTTTTATAGCGATCTCGAGAAGTGCATCGTCTTCAATCTTGCTGAAGAAGACAGCATCAAACCCGAGAATTTTCAACCATTTGGCAAGCTTTCCAAGCATACAATCGACGACAAATTTCACGAGTCCCCTCATATGGATAATAAAAAATAACAGGAATCAATGCAATCTTAATCTTTTGATAAAAAATTAAACATTATCAGAATAATCCTCTAAAAAGAGTGTTTTTTATCGAGAACTGGCGTGGATTTTTTAGAGCCCGAGAAATTGAACGCTGAGGCCGGAGATAAAGATCATAGCACCAGCCAATGCATGCGCATATTTCTCCAGCTTTCCCAATCGAACAAAACTCACGCCATAGGAAGCGAAGGCAATAATGGTGAGCATCGTGAGAATTGTGATGATCCCGAATGTGAGAGCGACGACGACCACTCCGGTTGTATTGTGTTTGGCGGCGGGATACATGACCAACGGGATCAGAGGCTCGCAGGGTCCGAACACAAATATGGCAAAAAGGATCCAGGGTGTGATATTGGCTTGCTTTTTCTGGTCATGCACATGGGTATGAGCGGATTCGTGGGTGTGAACGTGTTCATGTACGTCACCTTTGCCATGGAAATGGACATGCTTATGGGGCTTTTTCCTGATAGCTCTGTGCAATCCCCAGATAAAATAGGCAAAACCAAAACCGATAAGGAGCCATGCCGCCGCACCCCCCCGGATAGATTCTATCGCCTCCAACTTAAAAACCGCTGTTCCCAATGCTATTCCGACAAATCCAAGGACAATGGAACTCGATACATGGCCCAGGCCGCACAGGAAAGAGATAAAAAGTGTCTTGGCTAATGTCCACTGCCGCGCGCGGCTCATAACGATGAAGGGAAGATAATGATCGGGTCCCAGCACGGTATGGACAAAGCCAATGGAAGCCGCCGTCCCTGCGATGACCCAAATTTGGCTGTCTATCATTTGATACCTATAAAAAATTGGTGGACGGTAGGGGACTCGAACCCCCGACCTCAGCATTGCGAACGCCGCGCTCTCCCAACTGAGCTAACCGCCCACACTTTGAGATTTTGTCCGATTCGAACCTAACGAATGTACCATTTTTGGGGGATTTTTTCCAGCGTAGCAAAGATTAGAAGGGCAACATTTTTTTGGACGCTTTCTCAAACAAAACATCTTGAAAGCCTCAGATGAGAGAAAATCACTTCTTCTTTAATATGAGTGATAGCATTTCTACTATCGAGTATTTTTATACAAATAGATCGACATATGATGAGTAACGAAATACGCGATTTCTTGAATAACCAGTGATTTCCTGTAGTATTTCCGATTCAACGAAACGATTCATAAGATTATTCGCTGCCATGAAACTGACCTGTGTAAGCTCCACGATATTGTTCACCGATATTATTGGACGGGAGTACAATGATTCGAGCACTCTCAGGCCGTTTGCTGTCGCCCGTCCAAAACTTTCCGTCACATGCGCTCTATCGCGTTCCCTTAATTCCACTATTTGTCTAGCCGTATCAGTAGCTTCATGAGCTACCTCAGTAACGGCAGTCAGAAAAAAAACAAGCCAGCTTTCCCAGTCTCCAGAATCTCTTATGGCTTGCAACTTCTCATAATATCTTTGACGATGCTGTCTGAAATAGTGAGAAATGTAGAGAACGGGCTTTTGCAAAATATTTCGTTCACATAATAAAAAGGCGATGAGCAATCTCCCTACACGACCATTTCCGTCAAGAAATGGATGAATCGTCTCAAACTGAGCATGAACTAATCCAATTTTCACAAGAATTGGTATGGTTTTATCGGTGTGAAGAAATCGCTCTAGATCAGACATCGCCTTCGGGACTTCATCAGGGGGAGGTGGAACAAACACGGCAGTAGATAATGTCCCTCCAGCCGGTCCAATCCAGTTTTGTGATTGTCGCAATTCGCCAGGTTGACGTTCCTGTCCGCGTACCCCGGAAAGCAGCATCTTATGGATTTCACGAATAAGCCTGACAGATACAGGTAAGTCTTGGAGACGGGCGAGCCCATGATTCATGGCATGGACATAGTTGATAACTTCATCGACATCGCGAGGTCTTTTCGCTCTGAACACCTGAGCCTCTGCTTCAAGAAGATCATCGAGAGAGCTCTGTGTTCCTTCTATTTGACTCGATAAAACTGCCTCCTTTCTAACATACATCAGGATAAAAAGATCGGGCGCCGGAAGAGTTTGTATCGAACCATCGAGACGTCCGAGTGCTCGATCCGCTTGAGAAAGAGCCGAGTATAGTTTCTCATCCATGTTCACTTGAGGTTTAGGAGGCAAAGAGTTAGGAATAAAAGCTTTGTATCCAAGACGTTGTTGGATGTAGGTTCCTGCCCTGTTAGGATTTTTTGTCATCTTCTGATCCATATTAAATTCTAGATTTAATATAACACGATTTTAATTTTATATTCAAGTCTAAATTTAACATAAGGCTTTTGTCATCGTTATATTAAACTTTATATTTAATAGATAGATGTTTCCCTCTAAACACGCGATTAATTTGAAATATATTATTGTGTCCCATATTGGCCTATTTTCAAGAGCTTATTGATTGATTTATGATCATTTTTGATGAGAACGGCCTATTTTATCCCATTCTTCCGGCTCAGCCGTCAATTTTTCACCGGGAGGCCGCGGTCATATAAGCTACTTCACCTCAATTTTCACCTGCTGACGTTGTGAAATAGACATATCCCGCTGCAAATGCTGCGGTCAACAGGATGGGAAAGGAAGAAAGTTACTCATGAGAGGCAGCTCGACCGATATTGGATAGACTTCTCCTCCGGCCTTGAGTACAGCTACTCTCTTCTAATTGACAGCATCATTTATGGTTTGATATGTTTCCTGTAAATGTAAGGAGGCTATTTCTATGATGCTCCCAACACACCAGGATATATTGGACGCAGCGAGGAGGATAAAAGGCAAGATCCTCAGGACACCGTTCATATTCTCAGATCCACTATCTCGGCAGGTGAACATTAGAGCATATCTTAAGCTCGAATCTCTTCAGCCCGGAGGTTCTTTTAAGTTCCGGGGAGCAAATAATGCAGTCGCCATGCTGACCCCTAAGGAAAGAGAAAAGGGTGTGGTGGCGGCGTCCTCTGGAAATCATGGCACAGCCCTGGCCATGGCGGCCTCCCTGGTTGGGATCAAGGCAACGATAGTCCTCCCAGACAATGCTCCGCAAGTAAAGGTCGAGAGGATCAAGAAGGCGGGGGCCACAATCCTCCGGCACGGCTCCCATTATGGCGATAGCGAAGAAAAGGCTGCCGAGTTAGGTAAAGAAGAATTAGTTCTAATCCACCCCTTCGACGATCCCAGGGTGGTGGCAGGACAGGGGACCATCGCTCTGGAGATAGACGAGGACGCGCCCTCGGACTTGGAAGCGGTCCTGGTTCCAGTAGGAGGAGGAGGACTGATCTCAGGCATAGCCCTGGGCTTGAAATACACCCGGCCCCAGGTAGAGGTTATTGGCGTGGAGTCCTATGCAGCCCCTACTCTCACCGAGGCGCTGAAGGCCAAGAAACCCGTGGCGATTATGCCACAACCAACATGTGCCGACAGCCTGTCCCCTCGCTTTACCGGCGACATCTCATTTGAAGTGGCTACCGAGCGAATCAGGCAGGTGATTCTCCTTACCGAGGAGGAGCTGATCGAGGGAGTTCGTTACTGCCTGGAAGAACTTCACCTGGTTGTGGAGCCTGCGGGTGCAGCAGGAATATCCGCTCTCTTAGCCGGGAAGGTAAAGATAAAAAGCGGACCAGTCTGCGTCGTGGTGAGCGGATCGAACTTGGAAAAGAAGTATTTCAAAGAAGCGTTAGGACTGTAGTGGAAAGGCCAGAAGATTAAAAACTCTTTGGAATTAAATGAGATACTTGGATAACATTGTGAATTTCTTTATGACAGATCATCTGCAGCATTGAATTTTTTTTGAGTGGAGAACTATGGTAGATTTCGATAACACGCGTTCTTTTCAATTTAAGCCTGATTTCGACACGTGTATGGCGCGAATTTATGCCTGGTATGAACAGCGCATTATTGACCGGCCGCTGGTGCGTTTTCTCCACCACGATATTGAATACGAGAAACATCGTACAGTGAAGGGGCCCTGGAAAACATCTGAAGAACGCTGGCTCGATGTGGACTTCCAAGTTCAGACATTCATTGACTCCCTAGGAACAACAGAGTTTCTTGGTGAAACATTTCCTGTCTACTGGCCGAATTTGAGTTCGTTGGCCTACAATCTTTTTTTGGGGCAGCCGGCTGATTTTGATGATGTAACAGCCTGGACTCATCCGTGTATTGAGGTTTTAGAGGATCTTCCCGCGTTAAAGGTTCAATGGGACGGAAAGTATTTCAAGGCCGTTGAAGTTATGACTCAACGTGCACTGGAGCTCGCGGAAGGAAAATTCATGGTTGGCCATACGGAAATGTACGCGGGCATCGATTGCACTGCAATGTTAAGGGGCACAGAGAAACTCTGTTTGGATTTGATTCTCCGGCCCGAACCGCTTAAGCATCTGATTGACTTGGTTTTTGAAGAATATCCGAAGGTATATAATCATTTTGATAGGATTCTAAAGGAGCATCACCAATTGTCCGTAACATGGATGAATCTTCCAAGTTTCGAGACGTTCAATGTATTGGCTTGTGACTTTGCGATCCACATTTCACCTGTACTTTTTGAGGAATTCTGCATGCCGATTATTCGGAAGGAAGCGAAACTTTTCAGGCACAATGTGTTTCATCTGGATGGCCCGGGAGTAGCCCGACACATTGACGCCATTCTTACCCTGCCTAACCTGCAGGCCATAAACTGGGTGCAAGGGTACGGAATCGATCAGCCGATAATGCAGTGGCTTCCATTAATCAAGAAAATCCAGGAAGCCGGCAAAAGCGTTATCGTGGACCTTAAGATGCATGAGCTTGACGATTTCATAAAGAAAGTCGATCCCGCAGGGATCATGCTGTGGATTCCCGCGGAACCGAGCGAACAAAAGGATATATTGGAACGAATTAGCCAATGGTAAAATGTCCATTTAGCTTCGAAATGGATCGTTCAGTATGAGCAAGAAAAAGATTTTTGGAAAAGATTCAAACTTAGCAAATGAAGACAGCGGCTTTGTTGCCAACAAATATGAGCGCGAGCCCGTGCCAGAACATAAACCAGGAGAAGAGTATCAGTGACGACATCTTGCCGATTATGGTGGCGTAATTGCACCCTGGAAGCCGATTCGGAAATCTTGGCCATCGATAGGATGGAGGACCATATTGCTCCTATTGCTGCAAACGTATCGAAGATTCGAGAACTGATTTCCAGTCTTGAATTGTGTCATCACAAGGCCGAGCGATGGGTCAGCAACATAATCCAAGCGATCGGTACAGGAGAAACAAGAAAGGGATTGGGCACCCGTTCACCTGGTCAACAACACCCCACAGAAAAAGTATGGCAAAATGCCTGCGCCGCCCTCTCGACGTGGGTTGCAGGATGTCCCAGTACATCGATCGACTTAACCATAGATACTGTTCCGGTATCTCGAATCCTCGTTTGGCTTGGGGAGCGGTCACCGTTGAAAGAATGGCAGGTCCAACGGGTGATTGAAAAGATCCGCAGCTCGATCCATTGGCCGCAACCGCTTGACGACCCAACGGCACAGTATGTGTGGATTCTCTTGAGCGGAGGCGAGTATGAATCGGCTTACCGCAACCAGTGCCCGGAACACTACAAAGAACACCAAGATTTCTGGCAGAGAACGGTTCGTACGATCATTCATGACACTGAAAACGGAGATGAGGCAGATCTCTCGTTGGGCCTTGCCATCGACATGCTTTGGCCATGCCACTGGAATTTTGTAGAAAATTTTCAGATCATTCTCGAGGCGATTGGTGGGAGGCTCAATCCAGAGAAGGCATTTGCCGCGTGTGGCAGGAACATAACCCTGCTACCAATTCGCCGCCGGATGGAAATCGTTTCCAATACTCTAAAGGTCTTCTGTGGCGATCCGGAGTCAAACCAAGAGATGGATAGGGATTTGCTGGCGCTGCTGGGCAAACCGACGGAAGTAAAGAAATGGCTTGCTGCCTCCTTAGATAAGACAATAAGGCTTCAACTGAACCCGCCCGCCAAACTACGAGCGATGTCTGCCCTGGCTGGGCCTGACTGGATAAGACAATAAAGCTCGGGTTGGGCCTACGAGGTTTTTTGAGGATACTGCCAACAAGGCGCTGCACCCGACCGCTATTCCGCTGCTCTTCATTGCTGCAGGTGAGTTCGGTCGTTAGCTGCATAAGGAAAATGCATAATGACAGAAAAAATAACACTTCTATTAGTCGGCGGTATCAGTGGGCTAGTAAGCAACTTAATCAAAATACTAGCGAACGCTTCTATATGTATGCTCGAGCGTGCGATCAGATTATGTGAGAGCAGACCCGAAGAAGAATCGGAATTTTGGTGGAATCGCCGGCACTGGATCCTGGCAGATGCGTTGTACTTATCTGAAAGGTAGGAAGAAGCTCAGGTTCAATTCGAGGAATTACATAAAGAATATCCGGATGACGTTAACTACTTTGGTCGCTTTGGCATTTTGGCTGTGAGACGAGGTGATCGAGATGAAGCGCTCAGGATTGCAGGCGTATTGGAGAATGATAAAAGGACTTATCTTTCTGGGCGTCCTACATTATGGAGGGCACGTATCGCGTCTCTTTTAGGCGAAAAAGAGCTCGCAGTAAGGCTTCTTCAGGAGCCACTCTCACAAAGTGTAACTTATCAAGTTGTACGAGAAAACTATATCGATCCTGATATGGATTGTGAACCTTTTCATGACTATCCCCCGTATATAGAGTTGATGAAACCTAAGGGGTGATAATTCTATAGACCATGATGAGAATTCCTCGACCTTTGGAAGGATGCTAACCCTGGGATCGCTGAGGTTGATGATGCAAGGGAGAGGGTGGTTGAGTTGAGATAAATGCTCTGAGGCCTTAGGCTTCAAAGCTATCTTTGTTTCATAAAGAATCCAAAAGCCAGTTAGCCTCACCTTCACTTGATATAACCCAGCGCTCGGAGCGCCTCGAGTTGCTCAGGGGTCAACGGAACCGCCCCAGAGGGCGTGAACATTTGCGCCAATGCCTGGTGCGCCTCCCACTGTTCCTCCAAGAACGCAGTGTACTTCTCTACCAAATCCGGCCGTTTCTCGTGGATGCTGTGGAGGCAGTAGGGATCGTTCCACAGGTCATAGAGGAGGAGAGGAACCGGACGCCGCCTCATTGCTCTCCTCTCGGGCTCGTTTTCCTCGGGCGGCCGGGGGTTGATCTCCAGAGAAGCACCCCAGCGGCCGTCGATAACCTCGATGACTCCCCGGAATTCACCGGTCTCTTGGTCCACCTGGAACTCGTCGAGGATCACCGGCCTGGATTCTACCTTTCCCTCGCCCAAGAGCAACGGAGCCAGGGATTGTCCCTGCATGACCTTAGGCAGCGGCAACCCCACCAGGTCCAGGATGGTGGGGAGTACATCCACCATCGACGCAACTGGATCGCTGAACCGCTGCCCTCCCGCTATGTGGCCGGACCACACAAACAGGAGCGGAATTCTGGTGATAGAGGGCCGGAGCATCGGTTGATTCCAGGCTGGCGGCAGCGAATCCTGGATAGCAATCGCCATATCTGTCATCGCCCCATCGATGCTGTGGTCGGCTGCGACGATCAGCAGGGTGTTCTCCCACTCACCCTGAGCTTTTAGGCGCTTCACCAACCGCCCGAGCTGGTAGTCGTTGTAGGCCATGGTCTCGTCATACAGACCCTGGGCCACGGTGAAGAACTCGACTCGATCGATCCCCGTTTCCTTCCAAAGGTCCGAATACATTCCGCCGTTGTTCTTCTCATGCCAGCGATCTCTTCTCTCCCTCCATTCCAACCACGTGTTTGCTTGCTCTGGTGCGACGAAGAGGCCGCTGAAGGGAGCGACGGCAGGGAAGTCCCCGTGAATGTCCACGGGTTGGAAGTGCACCCAGTATGGCTCTCCCGGATAAGCTTCCCGCCACGTCCAGAAGGCATCGTGCAGGTACCTGGAGCCCTCCCTCCAATGCCCCGATTGGCCATAGGTGAAATCGTGCCAGGCTTCCTGGAAAACATCCACCTCCCGATCCAGGCCGCTCATCTTCCCCGCATTCGGGTTCGGTGTGAACACGCCGGTCTGGTACCCGGCTCGGTGAAGGTGCTGGGCCATAGTCAGTACGTTCTCGGGGACGACATTGAAGCCCGCCTTAAATCCGCCCAGGACACTGTGTTGCAGCGAAGTCATAAAGGAGGCCGTGGAGGGTCGCGTCCAACTGCTGTTGCTGTAGGCTCGCTCGAAGACGGCGCCCTCGGCAGCGAGGCAGTCGATGTTGGGAGTTGTACGACGGTTGTAACCGTATAGACTCATGTATTCAGCACCGGCCCCGTCGATGACGTAGAAGATCACATTCGGCTTTTCTGCTACTCGAGCAGATCCGCTTACAGTCGGTGCACCCCAGAAGGCGACCGTGCCGGCACGTTCGGCATCCGTCTCCAACGCCAGGGTTACCTCTTGGCCGGCATACCCGGCGAGATAAACGGAGCGTTGACCCCAGCCATCTCGCTTGTTGTAGCTCTCTTCGAGTATCATTGCGGGCTCCCCACCCCGTGGCTGCACCTCGATGCGGAATGTCACAAGAACATCCTCTCGAAGAACGCCGAGTCCCACATCGAAGCGGCCCTTCTCTGGTACTCTCACGTTGTATTCGAGGCGGCTAGGGGCGTGAGTATAGAGAGCCCGACGATTGCGGTTGACTATAGGAATCTCCTTTACGCCAATTCCGGCATCGGCGTAGATGTGTGATTTCGGGATGACCCGGATCGTCAGGATGTCGAGGGCCGCTTCCTCACGATCCGGGCAGGTTATCCACACTGCCAAGTCGGTCCAGGGCCCTTCGATTCTACCCCGCGATTCGACAGGCCACACGTCTGCCCAGTTCAGGGAGAGTCGGTATGTCTGGACCGTGCCGTCGCTCACGAGAGGGCATGCATCGCCGTTGGCGAAGAAAGGGAAGCTACCCTTGTCCGGGTTCTCTATGTCGTAGTTGAGTCTCACGCCCATATTGGACAGACGACCTTGCGCGCGGGCCCGAATCTCCACGTAAGCCCAGTCTTCCAGCGTCCAATCAGGCAGATCGACGTAAATCGCACCGGCCAGATAGGGGCCGAGCGCCGAGTGGTTTTCAGCTGTCAAAGGCAGTCGCAGGGCGTCGTCGACTCGAACAGGCTCGACGGCCATCATATTTTCCGAGAGCCCTTTGGCCGGCCGCCATCCTGGCTGCGGTTCACTGAAGTCCCACACGAAAGGAGCAGGCAGATCATCAGGCACCTCCAAACCCTCGATTCTGGCATCACCAATGTGTTCTTCTAAATGAAGAGGGAGGTCGGCTCTGAGAAGCGGTTGTTCCGATTCAGGTTAAGAGCAGCTAAATGCCATCAACATTATCCCTAAGGTGAAAAACATCAATCCTTTTGGTTTATACATTTTTTACCCCCTTTTATTGTATTTCTGACGGATCAAAGAAAAATTCATGGCTAATGGCGTATTAGCTTTTCCCCATCAAGGCTATCATAGCTCTTATCATAGGAAGGATGTGATGTCAATTTATACCAAAAACAGACCTCTCCCCGTGTGCCACTGGTGTGACAGAAAACGTTGAAAATTGTTGAAAATACGGTGAGATTCTGTTCGATTCGAACCTAGAGAATGTACCATTTTTGGGGGAATTTTTCTTGTTTGAATGTGTTCCCTTTGGAATCACTTGAAAGCGTTCCTTATTTTTATTAGTCTTAAGTGAAAGAAGGAGGGTAAAATGATGATAAAGCTACTTTTTTTAAAGATTAAATTGAGCATTGGAGTACTGAGTTTCTTACTCCTGATACCCTCTCTCAACTTTTTCGCTTCCCCTTCCGATCCCCCTCATCCTGAACATCCAAAACCCCAGTTTTACCGACCCGCTTGGATAAACCTGAATGGAGAGTGGAACTTTGAGTTTGATTTTGGCAGGTCGGGAGTGGAGAAGGGTTGGATGGAGGATCCATCTAGCTTCAGCAGGAAGATTAAGATACCCTTTCCTCCAGAGAGTACGCTCTCCGGTATACAGTATACCGATTTCATGCCCTCGGTATGGTATCACAGGACTTTTGAAGTTCCCGAAAATTGGAAGGGCAATCACATCTTTCTCCATTTTGGAGCCGTTGATTACGATTGCCGGGCATGGATTAACGGTAAGCCGGTTGGACATCACTACGGAGGCGGCGCCTCCTTTTCCTTCGAGATAACCGATACCCTGAAGGAGGCTAAGAATAACCTGGTGGTCTGTGCGGTGGATGATGTACGTTCCAGGATACAACCGGCAGGTAAACAGAGCCAGCGATTAAAGTCCCATGGAGTTATGTACAGGCGTACCACTGGTATCTGGCAGACGGTATGGCTTGAGGCAAGACCGAAAAGCTATATCCAGTCTGTTCACATAGTCCCAGATCTAGACAAGAGTCGATTCATCCTCACTCCTGTTCTAGAAAATTGCAGACGTGGTATGGAGTTTCGTGCTGTCCTCTACTCAGAGGAGGGTGAAAAGATTAAATCCAAAAGTCTATCTGCATCCACAGGCGCTTCAGTTATTCTTGAGCTGGATGATCCCCATCACTGGAGTCCATCCCATCCCTATCTCTATGGCCTGCGTTTTGAACTTCTCTCTGGGGGCAAGGTCATAGATTCAGTCGAGAGTTATGCAGGTCTCCGGAAGTTTCATATAGAGGGCAATAAGTTCTACCTGAACAATGAACCTATCTTCCTCCGGTTTGTACTGGATCAGGGCTTCTATCCGGATGGGATCTGGAGTGCTCCCAGCGATGAGGCCCTGAAAAAGGATATTGAGTTATCCCTTGCTGTGGGTTTCAACGGAGCCCGGTTACACCAGAAGGTATTCCCCGAGAGATTCCATTACTGGGCCGATAGGCTGGGCTATCTCACCTGGGGAGAGTTTGCAGACTGGGGTTTGGACCTTGGAGACCCGCAGGCTGTCCGCAATCACAATAGAGAATGGAGAGAGGTATTGATGAGAGACAGGAATCATCCCTCTATTATTGCGTGGACGCCATTTAACGAAACTACACCCAGTGATGCCAGGGAAAATCCTGAATTACACCGCCGTGCCATAAGAGAAACTGTAGACTTAACCCATCACCTGGATCCAACCCGTCCGGTCAATGATACCAGCGGATATGTCCATGTCTTCACCGACATCTACACAGTCCATGACTATGAGCAAGACCCGAAAGTATTTCAAGAAAATTATGTTAATGTCGCTCCGGATAAACGCGAGGGATTCCGTCTCAATTCTTCCAGTCATTCAGTACCTTACGAAGGGCAGCCTTATATGGTTGACGAATACGGCGGAACTTTTTGGACAGAAGAATTTGCTTCAATGCCGGTGGCCGAGCACTGTGTAAGGGAGTCCTGGGGAATGGGGAAAAGTGGCGAAGAGGTTGAAGATTTGATTGAGCAGTTAACAGTCATTCTTACGAATCATCCCAATATTTCCGGATTTTGCTATACAGAACTCTACGACATAGAACAGGAAGTGAACGGTGTTTACACTTATGACCGGAAGCTGAAGTTCAATGCAGAACGCCTGAGAAAGATCTTCAGCTCACCCGCTGCAATCGAGAAAAGGCAAGACTAATTCTTCGGTAAAATCCGTGAGGAAAAAAATCCAGGCAGGAAATTGGTCTTCCACTCCACCCGTCCACGATGCGTAGCTCCCCAGCGGCGTCCGAGAACCGCGCGTTCGATTCTGTCCCCGCCACGGTCCGTGAAGACGAAAACGCCGGAGGTACTGCCAAGGTCTTCTGCGCCAAAAGGATCACGAATTGCTACTCTCATCACGTGGATCCACATGTCGACATTATTCTTCCGCATGGCTAAAGGCAAGACGATGTCGAACTTTTCCCGGCGAATCCGATTATTCCATTCCTTCAGATCATACTTTTCCTGAGCCTGCTGACTGGCCATTTCCGCATCAGTTGGCGAGGGTTTGGCCGTTGCCACATGGCATAGATCCAAAAACATGGACGAACAAAGAATTGCAAAAAAAACTTTTCGAGTTGACATGAGATAGCCTCCTTTCAATGCTGGCAAAAGAATATCAAATTCAAGGAAATTGAATTAAATCCTTGTATGCTATTATTTGAATTGTATAAGAGGGGGGGAATAACCATACAATTAGTAATAGGCCCCTGCGGAGTATATAGGATCTTATTCTAATGGTGTTATAAATACTAAAATTGTATTGGTTTTATAGAGAGCTGATTTACCAATGCTAATTTGTAGAAGTAATATTGACTAATCCTCGTGTGCCATTGATGTGACAAAAAATTTTGAAAATTTAAATCGTGGTAAAATATACCACACTCGTGGTAAAATATACCACAATGAAGAATTTTGAGATTATAAGTCACTTATTTTCGTCTAAAATTAGGACAAAGCTTCTAGATGTTTTTCTGAGTCTCCCTAATGCCCGTTTCTACATTCGTGAACTTGAAAGAAAGATAAATGAAGAAGCTAAAAACATAAGTAGAGAATTGCAAAATCTTGAAAGTCTCGGTTTGCTGATAAGTGAAAAACAGGGAAATCAAAAGTTTTATTCAGTAAACGAAGATTTTTTCCTGTATCCTGAATTGAAAGGCATCATTTTTAAAACAACAGGAGTCTTGGGGCTTTTGAAAGAGGCTATGGCAAAATTGAAGGGGATAGAAGCCGCTTTTATATATGGATCTTACGCTACAGGAAAAGAGACTGAGAGCAGCGATGTGGACGTTATCATAGTTGGAAAACCCGATTTAACCGATCTGAATGAATTGATCAGCGGGCTAGAATATTCAATAAATAGAGAGATAAATTACATCTGCTTTGACCGGGAAGAATATGAGGAGCGGAAAAAGATAAAAGATGCTTTTATCTCAGAAGTATTATCAGAGGCAAAAATAATGCTTAAAGGCTCAGAAAATGCAATTTGATGAGCTTGAGAACAAAGGTCTTATTAGAAGGACAAAAATCAACTTCAAACAGATATACAATTTCCTTTCACGATCAAGGCAAGATCTTCAAACCTCTAAATTCAACCTGACCATAGACGAAGCATGGTCGTATGCCATTGCTTATCATGCAATGCTCCGCGCAGGTCGTGCTCTGATGATGTCCTTTGGATATAGACCTCTAGGAAAAGATCAACACGCAACAGCGGTTCGATTTGCAAGCGTAGTATTTGGCAATGAAATCAAGGAATTGATTCATAAGTTTGACCGCATGCGAAGAAAAAGGCATGATTTTATTTATGAACCAAACAGACCAATTCCCAGACAAGAGGCCGAGCAAGCGATCGCAGATGCCGAGGAACTCATTAAGGAAATTTGGCGCGTTGTTAAGAATAAAGATCCTCAAAAAAATCTATAAGAGAATGACGAAGAAAAATGAAACCGACATCTTAACTTTTATCTGGTGATATAAATTCTATGGATCTTCGCTCTTCAAACCAGCCAGTCTCCTTCGTGTTTCAAGCCTGGGGATGGAGCTTGCGTGATGAATTGTTCTAGCCATTTCCAAGCCTCATCGTAATCTTCTCTCAGGGCGTAAATATAGGAAATCTTCAAGTCCGAGCCAAAATCGGATTTGATCGCCAGGGAGTCAATCCATTCCATGCGCTTGTCAATGGTATTCGCCTGGATTTGAAGATGGATTCCTTCCCTGAGGTCACCGGTGTGACAGAATATGCTGAAAATTGTTGAAAATATGGGATCATTATTGGAAGAGGATTAAACACAAACCTCTGATCGTCATTGCTTAGCAAGATCGTGTAAAAAACGACGGCAGGTCTGGGGTGACTCGAGAAAAAATTGCGCCTTTGTCGCACCAAAACCGATTTTGATGGAGTAAGCGCCTCTGGGCAAAGCCTTGAACAGATCTTCATCGGTCCAGTCGTCCCCGATAGCGAGCACGAAGTCAAAGGTATCCATTTTCATTAACGCCTTGGCTACCTGGCCCTTGTTGATTCCGCCCTGCCGCACCTCGATCACCTTCTTTCCATGCATGAGTTGCAGATCCGTGTTCGCCAAAAACTCGTTGAGGTTATCGAACAGCTCATGCGAGCGAATTTCCCCCAATTCAGGATTGGCTTTACGGTAGTGCCAGGCCAGCCCGAACTCCTTTTCCTCAACAAGTGCCCCTGGAACCCGCGCCATATAAGTCTTCAGAATGGGCATCACTTGGGATTTCCAGTTGTGGGACACGGTCTTTTGGGCTTCCCAGCCTGAATTCTTATCCACACGGATCCAAGCCCCATGCTCGGCAACCAAAGTGCACGGAATATCTCCCAACCAGTGGTCCATGGTTGAACGGTCGCGGCCGCTGACGATAGCGAGATGATTCTTGCGCCGCTTCGCTAGAAGAAGGAGTAACCTTTTGAGTTCCGTATCCGGCTTAGCGTCCTGGGGCCTCCCGCTAAATGAAATCAATGTTCCATCATAGTCAAAAAGCAAAAGGCGTCTTGTGCTCCTCTTGTAATCGGAGAGAAGCTGTTTTTTCCACTTCTCCGAAAGCTTTCGGTATTCCCTTTGAGCCTTTCGTTTTTTAGCTTCTTCGATCCCTGCAATAAAACTTCTGGTCCAGCGATGGATATTATACTCGAAGATGCGTTGCCTCATGGCCTTCATCCGCTGGGACTGCTCATCCTCCGGCATCTTCAAAGCCTGGACGAGGGCATTGACAATATCGTCTTTACTGTAAACATTAACAACCAGGGCCTCGCCCAGCTCGGCCTCTGCGCCAGCTGTACCGCTTAAAATAAGAACACCCGTTTCATCCATCCGCGAAGCGACATATTCTTTCGCCACAAGATTCATGCCGTCTCGCAGGGGCGTGACCAAAGCAATGTCGGCGAGTGCATAGAGAGGAAGCAGCCGCTGAAAAGGAAGAGAGCGATACATGTAATAAATCGGCATCCAGCCGGGAGTGCCGAAACGGCCGTTGATCTTTCCCACCAAACTTTCGACCTCCTGTTTGAGAAGAGCATAATCCCTGACTTTAGTCCTTGAAGGCACACAGAGCATAATATACACGCACTTCTCTCGCCACTCCGGATACTTTAAAAGAAAACTCTCAATTGCAATCAATCGGTGCGGAATGCCTTTTGAATAGTCAAGCCGGTCGACGGATAGGATGACCCTCCGGTCTTTTTTTTGAACCATCTTCTCGAACTTCACTATTTCGTTTTGCGTCGTTTCCTGCTCGAGCAGACTCACGATATTATGAGCATCGACACCCATGGGAAAATTATCCACCAAAACTATTCGATTCCCGATAGAAATGGCGCCGAATTCATGCTCATGCCCTAAAAGACGCAGAACACTGCTCAAAAAGTGGCGGGCGTATTCATAAGTATGAAAACCGACCAGGTCGGCTCCCAAGATGCCTTCCAGTACCTCATTACGCCAAGGAAGTATGCGATATATTTCTGATGAGGGAAAAGGAATATGAAGGAAGAATCCTATATCGGTTTTGGGAAAATATGTCCGCAACAGATTCGGCAACAGCATCAAGTGATAATCATGAATCCAGAAGGTCTCCGTCCCATCGGAGAGGCTGACAATCTCCTTGAAAAACTTCTGGTTGACGCGATGGTAGACATCCCACTCCGATTTTTCAAACGTGCAATAAGAGGTAAAATAGTGGAAAAGGGGCCAAAGGGTTCGATTGGCAAAGCCATAGTAGTATTTATCAATTTCCCTGCGCTTCAGAAAAATCGAATAGCAGTTATGCTTTTCTCTCAGCGTCGATTCGATGAATTCTTGCTCCTTGCGGCTTTCTGGTATATAACCCGGCCATCCTACGAAAACAACGTCTTGATCGGTCTCCAGAGCGCGGAGCGCTGTTGCCAGCCCTCCTGGACTTGGTTGGACGGTGATTTTCCCTTTTCTTTTTGTTATGGTCACAGGAAGCCGGTTGGAGACAATGATCAAACGGCCTGATTTTTGTTTAGCTAATAGCATGAAAGAAACTTACTTATAGTCTACCCCGTAGCCCTAAAAATTTCAAATCTTCGATGCAATCCGTTGGATCATTAAAACCGTGATGGCATGAAATTAAATTGCGCTATTGAGTGCGCCAATGGTATTGTGGGGAATACCATATGAAGGGTTGGACGGATAGGGTCACCCCAATTAAATTCTTGCCTAAGACATAAAAATTATTCTGGCATATGGATGTTTCGGATGAAGAGACACCGATGCCCTGCTCTACGCCAAAGATAGGATCCGGGTCAACTCCATCCACCTGGGATATATCTGGACGCCTTTGGTGTCGGAACTTGCGCAAAGGTCAAAGGATGGAGAACATGCTTTCCGAAAAAAGCTGGACAGCCTGCACCCCATCGGTCATGTGGGGGAGCCAATGGACATCGCATCTCAAATTTTGTCTTTTTTGGAGATCTTCCCCCAGCTCGATGTGATGATATCTCGAGAGAGCTTCCCGGGAGTCTTAACAGCTGCGGCCATAAAGGCCCTTGTAATATTCGCCGTGGAGCTCATAACAATCTTTCCGAGCATTCGTGCCGCTTCGACAGTTGCCGAACGCCTGAGAAGTCCCTTTTCTTTACGGGTCAAGCTTGTGCAATAGGACTTGGCGATCGCTCCTACCCGAAGGGTGAGATAGGCATTGGCCGCTCCGCTAAGCAGTGAATTGGTGACAATTCCGGCCAGTTTACCCATGCCGGGAATAGAGGCACTGAGGGAAATTCCCATGACGCTGGTGATAACCGGCTCAACCTGTCTGGAGATATCGATCTCATTCAACTCGTCAGCGACAAAAGCGGTCGCCGCGATATTGGCGTAAAGCTTGATAATCTCGCGCGGGGATGGCCTCTGATAGTAGAGTTTGGCGATTTGCCAGACCATTTTCACTTGGGCAAAGAGTACTGTGAATGCATCCAAACGACCCGATTGGGAGATCGCCGTCGAGACAAAGACGATGGACGCACTTTTTTTCACGATCTGATCCGCTTTACTGCTCAAAATCTTCAATGCGGCCTCAATATCCGATCGGCTTCCCAAACAGATAGAATCAAGATGGACATTTTTTCCCAGGCGGCGTGAGAGCCGGGAAAGATAATCCGGAAATTCGGGAGAATCTTCACTTTCCGGAGGGGACAAGGTCTGGGGGAGTCGGATATAGAAGTAGATCGGGATAAATCCCATAAACGCATAAAGGATTAACAGGGTTACCAGGACGATTCGACCGAACTCAAAACTTACACTTTGTGCCAATGTCACGACTTGAGCTGTTTGATTGATCAAAAAAAGACTGAAAAGAAAAAGAGTGATCAGACTTACAAAGAGAAAGATCTTTCGAGTCCATATGTGCATGAATCACCTCATTATAAAAATTCTAATGTTTTTTTAATGTACATGAACTCGAATAGTTGGGCAACCGCTCTTTGGCTCCCTTATTTCCTGCGGATCAGCTTTTTGAGCTTCTTCCAACTGAGTGTGTTAAGAACATCCTCAGGCTCCAACCATCCCCGTCTTGCCTGGCCTATGCCGTAGGTCATCCAATTCAGGTCATCGATGCGGTGAGCGTCAGTGGATATGGCTACTTTTACACCAATATCCCTGGCCATCTTGCAGTGTATATCATCGAGGTCTAGCCGGTCGGGATGGGCATTAAGCTCCAGGAAACACCCCCTGTCCTTGGCCGCTTCAATAATTTGCTCCATGTTGATCTCGTAAGGGGCGCGTTCGTTGATTAGCCTTCCTGTGGGATGACAGAGTATGTGGAAATGGGGATTGTCCATCGCTCTGATAATTCTCTCGGTCTGTTTGTTCTGAGACAGGTTGAACTTGGAGTGGACAGAGCAGATAACTAGGTCCAATCGGTCCAGGACGTCATCGGAACGGATTGTCGCCCTGGATATCCAGAAGGTCGGCGACTTTATTAAAGATTTCGGCGACATCAGAATTATGAATAGGCATGGTTTAATTCTCTAACATTTATTGCATTCTCAAGGCATCCTGAGCGGCATACCCCGCCTCATCGTTGTCAAAATAACAAAAAATATCATTCACTTTTCCGGTCCAGGCATAAATCGCGCCTGCCCATCCGGATGTTCCGATATGTATTTTTTTCTGGCTCATAGGTGTTTTCCAGCTTTTTCCGAAGCCATTCCTTTCATCCTTTCTTCATTAACTTTTCTCGAACAGATCTCTTCTTAATACTCAGAGGCAATCACTTCAAATCCCGACACAATATCCATGAGCTCTGAACAGGAATTGGGTGGATCGTTTTCGTCGTTCCATGGGATCGTTTCTCTCGTATTCAGGCTCCGAATTTGTCCAGGCGGAACGCATTGGCAAGAGCGAAGGGCATCAAATCCACAGCGGGAAAATTGGGGCCAAGCCCTCCACTGAGACAGGCTCGTTCCCCAAAGTGGTCCACTCCGTCGGGACGACAGTGTCTCGCCCATAGGATTGTCGGGACCGGATGCCAGCTGTGGGATTTTAATGCCGCTGGCGTCGAATGGTCACCAGTCACGATCATCACATTAGGTTCCAGGCTCCTGATACGCGGAATGTTTTGGTCCACCTTCTCGATCAATCGAACCTTCCGGTTAAAATCCCCATCCTCTCCGGCACTGTCCGTGCTTTTTATATGAATATAGAAAAAATCAAAATTCTTCCATTGATTCTCTAGAACATCCAGCTCATCTTCTATGGTGTTGTTCGAATGAAAAGGTTTCATCCCGATCAGCCTGGCCAGCCCGAGATACATGGGGTAAGCCGCGATGGCTGCGGCCTTTAGTCCAAAAACTTCATCGAACAGAGGCCATTGGGGACGCTGAGAAAATCCCCTCAGAAGCACCATATTTGCAGGCCGATGATCTTTGAGAATCCTTTGGGCCTGTTCGACAAACGTAGTGACCAAAGCTGCGGTTTTGACTCCCTCCAGCGATCTCGGCTTTGGCTCGAAAGGTTTAAGGTCCACATTTTGAGGGTCGGTGTCGGGGATATCGCCCGATAGGCCTTCACCTCTAAGAACAAGCAAAAACCTGTGTTCTTTGACGGTCTTCACAAAAACTTCGATATCGGGCAGAATGACCTTCTTCAATAACGCGCAGAGGTCCTTATTTTTGTCCGTGCTGATCCGTCCAGCGCGGCGGTCGGTGATCTCGCCCTGCTCGTTGATGGTACAAAAATTTCCTCTAGCCGCCACATCCTGGGATGTTAGATCGAAATCGATTCCCAACGCCGACAACACTCCTCGCCCCACCATGTACTTGCAGGGATCGTAGCCGAAAAGGGCCAGGTGAGAAGGTCCACTCCCAGGAGTGATCCCCGCACCGATGGGTTGATGTAGCCCGCAGAGCCCGTGTGCGGCAAGCTCATCCAGGTTCGGGGTCGAGGCGGTCTCTAATTCCGTAAGTCCTCCCCAATCCAGGGGTGTCCCTCCCAATCCATCGATAACCAGAAGAATGATTTTTGTCTTGTCCTCTTTCAACAAGGGCTGGATAAAATCGAAATTCATTGGTTTGTCCTCCATTTTGCCATTCTCGATGCTTTACGGCCGAACGAGTTATCTTTATCCATCCGAGGCTTTCCGCATCCCACAAGCAATCCCTAAGTTCTCCCGTTTTCTTTTTTGGCCACCCGCTCCCTCACCGTTAGCAAACTGTCAGGATTCAGTGATATGGAGTCGATGTCCTCGATCGCGACATTATCGGCCCTCAAGTCCTCGAACCACACAACATATTAGTCTTTTTTTTTATTTATCACTCCCTATTCCGATCTCGTTCAGAAATCACAAACATCGATTCCAGGCTCGATACCAAGCTTATTCAGTGTGGATTCCTCCTCTCATATGAACATAGTCCAAATTACGTGCCAACATCCTTGGGAGTTGTGGGCGAATGTCTCTCGGGGAAGGCGACCGCATAACCAATTCATCATACTGTATCTTGCTGATTTGTGCCATCACGCAGGAATTATTCCGGCTGAACGGGATTTAACCAATATCAAAAACCTGGTTTGTCGAGCCTATTTCAAGCTGAATTTCTCGTCGTTAACCAGGTAAAAAAGCCCGGTGGTGTTCCTGTGATTGAGCGCATGGAGCATCTTGAACATCACCTCTTTCTTTAAGGAGTGGATCTCCTCCTGATCCGTGCCGACAATATCGATTTGAGCTCCAGCGATCATGCTGTGGCCGCCAGCCGTTCCCTTTTTTGGGTATTATTTTTATATCTCGAAAGCGAACAAACCATGATATTTTGAGTAATCTTGTATCCTCCAACTATTCGGCTTGGGAAGTCTCGCAAGGTTCGACATAGACATTTTCGGTGGAATTGTTCTCCTCGTTGGATTCATCGATTTCTTTTGTGTAGTCCACGTAGAGATCCACTCGGACGATCTTGTCAACCTCAAATGCTGTCCAATAATCCGACGTTCCTCCAGGCTCGCTGATTCCGCCATCTTTGATAGCAGTCGGTTCATTCAGCACCACATCTTCTTGAGTAACACCGTCGATGTAAAGAGATGCCAGGGCCACCCAATCCTCTGGAAAAGGCCCCTTTCCTTCATTGGCGATTGAGAAAAAGTCCTTCCCATCTCGACATTCGATACTCCGTACAATCAGATCAGGGCCTCCTTTTGAACAAGTCGTAATCAACAAAACTATCAGCCCAAGGACTGATAGCATCGCAATATTTTCCCTCATAAATTATCATGCGCCTTTCACTAAATGTTTGATTGGAACGTTGTCTTTTGAGCTTCATGATCGGGACAATTTGTTCTCCTCAACCTCAAAGCTTCTGCAAATCCTCCCAATACTTGCGCTCCAGATAAGACTTCTTTTCCTTTTCCCCGATTAAACCCTGCCTTAAGGCCTCCAACAACAAAACGTCATCCCCTGAAATGCCATCGAGGCTGACGTTAAGCCCCAAATGAAAAATCAAATCCTGCTGTTGATTCCTGAGCGGAGCCTCCCATATAAGGGTATCGGGGTCATCTATGCCCTCAAGAAAATGCAGGACATGTTTTTTTATGATGTTTCCCTCCTTATCGCAAATGCCAAAACCGTTTCTGTATTCCTCTGCTTTGATTAAAACCTTATGCGCTCCCTTCTTCAAATCTTCAGAGATCAACTGAAAGACGAGTGGAAAAGTGAGCGCTTCTTCCTGATGCTGTTTTCCGGCGATGGTGATCACTTTGAAACCGTTTTGGATGCTTTTCTTTATGACATCTTCTCGAATCTTCCTTCTCATAGCAATGGTGCCGCTGGGTATGCCCATGATGCTGAATCCAAGATCCTTAGTCTTTTTCAGGTATTCGTCATGGATTTTATTCCAAATCGCAATTTCAAGATTGCTTTCCCCTGCCATTGTGTCGATGTTCTGCGCCTGGTAAAGATTGATCTTTTCCTTTATGAAAATTTTGTCATACAGCGCTTCCGTTCCATGTTCGATTTTGATAATGTCGATGAAATCGCCGCCTACGCGCACCAAGTCTTCCGCCTGATTAAGTCCCATGCCACAATCTCTGACTATGGTCAACCCGGTCTTGCGGGGCTTGCTCGCTCTCTCTTCTGAAAAAGCATCAAAAAGATTCTCCAAAGCATTTTCCATTAAGATCTCCTCCTAAACCAAAATTGCTAATCTTGCCCAGCACGTACTATATTGAGAAACTGCCATCTTGAATTTCTCTCGGATGCCCATAATCAATCCAGGAACAGGATTATTCGGGCGAGACGGAATTTGTCTCTATCCAGAAGATGAATTTTTGCTTTCTGAGTCAAAAAATCATAGGCGATCTGCCAGTGATTGTCTCCCTGTTGCACCTCATGAGGCCAGGGAATCTGACTTTCCAGATCGGATTTGGTCTCTTTCAAATGTACGAGTTGAGCATCTTTTGTCGAGACATCCTGATCCAGCTCCCTGATTTTAGCCTCCAACTCCGGAACCCTCTCATCCAACGGCACCTTCTCCTCTCCCATCTGATTCTTTTTGCAGGAAGAGAGAAAAACGATAAGAGCAATAGAACAAATGGCAATCGATGCAATAATATAAATATTTTTTGCATACCTCCTCATAAAACTAGACATTTTCTGTCCTCCTCTTTGCATCAAATCATTCGATTCTTACCTATACTCATACAAAAAACATGCCAAAAATGGAAAAAATGGAATTATTTCCCTTATCAGGGGAATAGGTGTATTTCTTTGGGATTAAAAGATGGAAGAATGACACTCCGTGTCCTGTTAAACAGGAAATTGTATTGCATAAACGGAACATGTTTAGAGAATTTTCATGTCATCCACTAGCTCATTTACACCAAAAAAGTAGCGAACGGTATCGATAAAATTCCCCCCAAACCTGTGCCGAGAAAATGGCATCGGGAACAGCCAGTTTCCCAAGTTTATGCCCCCTTTGCACGATGACTACGGCAATTTCAGTCCGCGTAAACACGCTCAAGCTTATGAAGGCGGAGCTAATCGGATCAGTCACAGCAATTCCCTCACCTCGGCCAATCGGACAAAACGTTCAAAATCTAGCTTAAACCGTTCTTGCATTTGCGGAAAGCGCATGGCGGCTGCAGGATGGCAGGTGACGACACAGGAGATCCCTTCCCATACTATGATAGGCTCCTTCCCGGCAATTGCCTTCCCAAAAAGCCCACGCTCTGCAGTCTTGCCCATGACCAGAATGAGCTCCGGCTGCAGAAGTTCAATTTGCACTTCTGTCCACGAACGGCAGGTTTCGATCTGGGCCTTTTTCGGTGAATCGGGATGATAACATTTAAGAATGGAGGTGATAAAAACCGTATCCCTATCTAACGAATGTAAGCGGAACATTTTATCCAGATAGGCACCTGCTCTGCCGACAAAAGGCCTCCCAGACCGGTCTTCCTGTCTTCCCGCAGCCTCTCCAAGGAGTAACATGCGCGCCTCAGGGCTGCCTTCACCAGGCACGGCAACAGTTCTGGTGCCGGCTCTTTCACACCGCTGGCAGTGTTGGATGCCATGGGACACCCTGGATATTTCGTCCTGGTTGTTTTTAAACATCCTTTTTTGAAAATGAATACAAAAAATAGCTTTCTGACTTTAAACCAATCAAAAATAGATGCGGAAAGAGGTGTAAAGAGCATCGGAATAGGACCCGAATTCCGAGCGCAAAACTGCTCCCGTCGCAGGATCTGTATTATTAACCTGATCTATTCATAAATTATAAAAGAGAAGAAAAATTGATTCAAGCACAGCCAAAAATCTTCACATATGAACGGATATGGTTTTGCATGCGTACTGACGGTTGTAAATTCAGGATAGATAC
>Ga0307425_1000149_pt1 | contig 41620 bp, 38 predicted proteins | sample SalMarWE160330MG_FD_202152 | JGI IMG/M metagenome (GOLD analysis project Ga0307425, IMG submission 202152) | Salt marsh sediment microbial communities from the Plum Island Ecosystem LTER, Massachusetts, United States - WE1603-30 | ecosystem: Environmental > Aquatic > Marine > Intertidal zone >... | reverse complement strand
TTTCCTCACGTATTACCGGGTAACGGAGTTTTCCAGCTCTTGCCATCAAATGAAAATGATTGTCCTGCAGAGCCAATGTGTAGAGTTTTAATGTGGGGCCGCCAAACAGCTTTCCCTCGCGACCAGGTAAATCTTCTCGGTCGTTCTTATGGCAAGATATCTTAGCCACTTCTATTGAACGTCAGAAATATTGCGTAAAAGAAACCTTGAGGGTCGCCCTCGGAATATTCTTCCGGGAGGCAGTCGGCGCCTCTTCTCGCTGTAGAAAGCGCACAAATATCCACATTCAACTCTTTGCCCTCCCTACCTGCTTGAGGCAAGACTTATCCCCAAGAACCAGCTTCCCTGAATCTGTCCTCGCATACCCAGTCAGGGCCAATCCTATATTATGAACCTCCAGAATCTTGTCCTCGTTGGTTACTGCGATATGTACTCTGTCCTCTTTGATTTTGCAAAGGATCCTCCATTCATTTCTGGAGACGCCTGCTGTTACCCATCAAAAGGCCAGAGTGGTGGGAGTTTAGAAAAAATGCTTGGCGGGGGCTGAGGGAAGACAGGAGGTGCCGATTCCTGTGGCCCGTAAGCCAAGACTTCCCCTTTCCACTGTGTGGTGGAACCCCCCGCCAAGCGAAACGGTTATCTCTGCCGGTTCCTTGCCGAGCCTCTTCTGGAGGCGCTGTTCACATGTCGGGCACTAGAATCGCGCGGATCCGATGGAGGTGACCTTAAGAGTGTTTTTTGCTTTCTCCGGACTTAGACTTGCCCCCGGCCATACGCTTCCAAATAGGACTTCCTTGGGGATCCTTTCTGTCCTTTGACCGGGACAGGCTTCAGCAATCTCTTGGTCAGGCTGCCTTGCTGCTCCTCCTCTTTCACGGGGAGTCGGATCGTAGAATCCTGAATGTCCCAAAGGTCTCGATCTCGAGAAGTGGAGGATTTATTTCATAGCGGCAACTGTTCCCGGCCGTTCGCAATAATCCATCGATTTTCGTAAAACCTCAAAAAACCTCTTGTTTAAGTAATAGGTCATTTGGTACGGCTTTATACCGACGTTCTCCTCAATCATCTCATGAACAAGATCCGGTCTGTTAGCTCTGAGGAAGCTTTCTTTCAGTTTATACAAAGCGTATTCACCGCGGATAGACCGTGATGTCGAATCGCACATCCAGTCTTTGCTTTCACAGCTCATGATCATATTCTTGATGTGCCCCGAATAAATGATTTCTTTTTGTGAATCACCTGCCCTGCAAACCCTTCCCGTTGAAAGACAAGAGATTGCAATAAAAAGCAAGACCATGATACCTCTAATTTTCTGCTTCATGCGATTTTTCTCCTCCTTTCTCCCTCTTTTTGTTGAAGAAACAGCGGGCGGTTTTCGTCCTCTCGCCGTGGTTCCCTTCATCGGTTCTTGAAGGAATTCACACCTCCGGCCTTTTAGCACCCCACCAGTTACCAGAAGGTTACCAAGACAGCCGGCCGCGGGCAGAAGAAAGAAAAAGGAAAATTTTCATAAAAATAGGCCTGTTATTGATATCAGGATACGGATTGAATGGAAAATCTCGGATATTGATGAAAAAAATCACAAAAATACATTCACAAGAACTTGCAAAAATGATCCGGATCTACGAGGCGCAGAAAATTATCCGGCTAGAAATGGTACCCGACACTCAAGCCGGCGAAGTGAGCAAGCCCCCGGTACGTGCCCGGTAAGATGGGATTGTCGGTGGTTCTTTCTTTGAAGAAATCAGCCACGTAAAAGAAATCCAGAACCAGGTCTCTTTTCCTGTATCCAAATCCTATGCTGAAAGAGTGCTGGTCGGCATCTGGATTTCCAGGGTTGAGGGTATATACGGGGGCGGGGCTGTTAACGTAGGCATATCCTCCTCTCAGGTAGTAATTGTCCTTTATGGCGAGTTCAACTCCCATCTTTACGATCCATGTGTCTTTGTATCCGAAATCGACCGAGAAATCGGACACTCCTGCCTTGGGAATTTCCTCTCGAAGATCCACGTCCATTTTGTCGAAACTGGACCATCCGGTCCACTCAAATTCCAGGCCGAAAGTCAGGGACTTGGTAGGCCGATATGCCATTCCGAAATTCAGGACCGGTGGAAAATCGAGAGAGGTTTTGGCGTCGGTGCGGAAGGCGGAACCACCGGTGAATGGTTGGAGAAACGGGGCCAGATTAGTGATGCGCAGGCCGACGTCCTGATCGACTTCCACTCCACTCCGGTAAGCCAATCCAAAACTGAATCGTCTGCCGGGAAAAAGAAGCACCCCGAAGTTATACCCGTAGCCGCCTCCATCGCCTTCGAGGGAGAATCTGCCGTCTCCGGCTCCCAACACGGATTGATCGATCATCCTTGCCGACTCAGTAGATGAGTACAGGTAGAAAAACCCTGCCGCCACGGAAAGCCAGGAAAAAGGCCGATAGGCCAGGACAGGGTTGGCGGCAAGCGTGCTGATGAGATTCTTGGTGGAAACATATCTCGTGAGGCCTTCGTCGCTCCATTCTCTGCCTCCTATCCCAAAAGGGGAATATATCCCAAAACCGACCGCGATTTTCTTCTGCCTCATATCGCTTGAAATGTAAAGATGGGGCGGGAAAAAGACCTGAAAATCCGATTCCTCGGTTTCGCCGGCAGGGTTTTTGAACTCCGTCGATCCCATAACAGTGGTCACTCCCCAGTAGATATTGGTACCCCGCAGAGTCGTGAGTCCCGCGGGGTTGTGCACGACAGCGGACGGGTCGTCGGCTATAGCGACGAACGCGGCCGCCATGCCGGCCGCCTTTCCCCCGTGGATGAGGGCTCCGGCTTGCGAATTCTTCTTGAATGATAAAATAAGACACAAAACTGCGAGAAATACGTAATGCCTACGCCTCAACTTGATCCTCATGCTCCACATCCTCCTCCGTTTGAACAAGACAGCGATGGTCCACTTTGATCAGATCATTTACTTGGCATCTTCAGCGATTTTTCTGTAGATAGCGGTAGTCGCTTCATCCGGCTCCACATTGAGTTCCGCTTTGAGTTGCTTTTTGTATTTCTCGTAGACCCTTAGGGCGACATTCCGCATGCCGCGCTTCCCATAGAGCAGCATCATCTTCTGATAGGCTTCCTCCGTGAAAGGCTCAGCCTGAATGATCCTCTGCCAGCATTCGATTGCCTTTTTTGATTTCCCCTGCCTTTCCCAGAGGGACGCCATTCTGGTCAAGACATCAACGTACGTTCTTCGAAAAGCTTCTCTCTTTGTCTCCACCCAGGGCAGATAGAGATCCGCCGCCAAAAAGTCGCCCCGGTAGAGTTCGACGGCTTTGCCGTAACAGGTGAGGGCTTTTTTGAAATTCCCTTCGGCCTCTCCCTTTTGCCCCTTCTCAGCAAATGAAAAGAAATCCTCGATGTCAACGGAGCAAAGGTCCTTATCAAGGGACAGGAGGTTGTCCTTGAGATGCAGGTAAGAAGACCCAAAGGACTGATCCATTCCCGGCTCCAGGGTCTTCCGCAGGCGATGGAGGGTGACCTTGAAATTCCTTTCTACAGATTGAGCATTGCTTTCGGGCCAGAGATCTTCCATGAGGACCTCACGGGATGTCTGCCGCGCATCCCTGGCGATAAGGGCTTTCAGCAGGCTCTTGGGCTGAGCTCTTTCCCAGGCTTCATCTTCTATGGGCACATCACCCCGCCGCACTTCAAATTTTCCCAAGCACTGAATGCGCAGCCGGGGCAGTGCGGAAAGATAAATCTCCTTTCGTAATTCCCGGAACCGCTGCGCAGCCTTCTGAGAGGAATGCATTTCGAGGTCTTTGAGCCGGGAATCGGCCAGATCCGGGAGGTGCGCCGAGAGGAGATGGGATGCGTACTCTGCGGCTCCTTCGATATTCATCTCCAGTGCCAGAACGCAGGCATCGGCAAAATCCTCCCTGCTTAAGAGCGCCGTGTGATAATGTCCCTTTTCCTCGGCGATTCTGAATGCCTCTTCCAAATGTGCTTTAGCTTTATCGTTCTCTCTCCGGCTTGTTTTTCGGAATGCCATGACAACGTGGGCATCTACTAAATCCAGGTAATCCGGCACACTGCCGAGGTGATCAATGGTCTTGTGAAGCTCCTCATCTCCCTCATCCACCTCGTCCAGATGATACAAAATGAGGCTTCGAATCACAACTGCACCGTGATAATGATAAAGATTGAGGCTTTCCTCTGAAGAAAGGATTCGTGCCGAACGATCTATGAATTCTTTGGCCTCATGCCACTCTTCCTTGTGATAGGAGATCCACGCCATGTCAAACAGTGCTATACCTTCGAACCCGCGGTTTCCCATGGATGAAGACGAGTCCAGCATATGCTTCGCAATGCCCGCAGCTCTTTCCAGTTCCCCTTCGTACACAGTTACAAAGAGATCCGTTGCAAGTGCGTATGTATGCCAATAGATCAACCCGTGTTTTCCCACTACTGACTGGGCGAGGCTGATCTGCTCTCTCGCTTTTTGTATTTCTCCTCTAAGCATGGAAAGTGTTGCCAAAGCGATCAGGTAGTAGACCTGCTGTTCGGGGTATGGAGATGCCTCGACCAACTCTTGAAGCTCCAAACAGAGCTCATCGGCCAATTCGAACTCTCCAAGCCATGAAAGCGCTTCTATAGCACTGCACACAGCAGAACCCTGTAGATTGATGTCGCCGCAATGTCCAGCTATGAGGTATGCTTTCTCACAGCACCAAAAGCCCTTCCTCGGATTTCCACAAGACAACGTCCATCCATGACCGACTTGAAACAAAAGCACGGCGCTTTCATTCGCATAAAGATCTTGAGGTAGGTTCTCCAGCAGTGTTTCAGCTCGAGTGATCAGACCCTCCATGGGAATAGAATGACGTCCGCTCAGAAGAAAAGCCTCAATCAAAAAGGCGAGAGACATAATCTGGCCTCTTACATCCCCTTCTCTTTCAAAAAGATCCAGGCAGGTGAGAAGATCCTTGGTGTTTTCCCTCGCTGCGGTAAAACGCCTCGTCATGGAAAGGTAATAAAGCAGCCAGGGATTTTGTTGAATCAGACCTTCGGGAAGCATCCCGAGACGTTGAGAGAGGTCTCCCATTCTGCCGCTTTTCAGAAGATCTATTCCGATCCTCTCGAGGACCTTTGACGCTTCCGGGTAGGCCTTTGCTTGCAGATAATAATCCAGAGCACTCTCATACTCTGCACGCTGCTCGTAGACATGCCCTGCCTTGGCAAACAAGCGCTCCCGCTCTTCCCGGGTGGTCTCCAATTCGAACCTGGTCCGGAGAAAGTCCCTGAACATCTGGTGATAGCGAAAAGACCAGCCTTTTTCTTGGTCATAGAGCAGTTGTACGAAGAGGTTTCGCTCCGACATCTCCCGCAGGATGGCTTCTGCATCATTCATCCCCAGCAATTCCTTTACAAAAATCGGATCGATTACCTCCAGGATGGATGATTTCACAAGAAAGTCTCTGAAATCCCTGCTGAGCGGGGAGAAAATCTCATCGCCGAGGTACCGGAAGGCCTCTCTCTTGAACTCAGTGATGGACTCTTCTGCAAGGAATCTCTGTTGCGTCCTTTGAGGCCTGCTCTTGAGAGCTTCTGAAAAAAGAAGCAGGCCGCCGACCCAGCCTTCATTCAGAGCATGGATCCTTTCCACCTGATCTGACGGCAGGGAAAGGTCGCGGATCTCTCTGAAAAACGTTTCTGTTTCTTCAAGGGTGAATGCCAGCTGATCATTGTCGATCACAGCTGCTTCCTGTCTCATCTTCAAGTTCTGTATGTCAAAGGGCGGCTCTGTTCTGGAAAGGAGGATCAGGCGGATTCCGGAACCCACCTGGTGAAGGAACACCTCCAGTAAATGAAAGGAGGGCGCCTGGGGTGCAAGGCGGTCCAGTCCGTCCAGGACGATCTGAACGGGGGATGAGATGGCCCCGATAAGGGCCTGGGTCCAGCCTTGATAGAGAGGCGTCTCTGCTCTCGGCCCCATATCCATGGCCACATATTGAAGTAGGCCGGACAAGTCGCCGTCTTTCAACGCATGTTGAACGGATTGCACCACCAGCCGAAAGAGGTTCACCGGATCGGATTCCTCACGGCCTAAATTTATCCATGCCGACGGCCTCTTACATCGTTCTGAATAGGATGCAACAAGTGTGGATTTCCCCTGTGCTGCCTGTCCTAATACGAGAACGAGTGGCTTTTCTTTTTCTCTCTCAAGCATCTCCAGGAGCCGGGGACGTTCCACAATTCGTTGGAGTCGGGGCGGCGTGATCTTGGATGTGCCGGCAATCGCTTGCATTTGCACCTCCATGCGGTGGGTTGGTAGAATCCGATGGGTTTGATTTTCGAGAAAAACTGAAAAGCTGCTTTTGTTTAGTAAATTTACAGGCAGATGTCAATCCCCGGCTATAGAACTTCTCTTCTGCATCCGTGGAGCTTAGAATCCGGAACTCTCTTAGTTCTTGATTCCGGGTAAATAAGTGGTGTCTTTGAACTGCCCGAATTATCAGCAACTTTTGTAATATCGCACAGGGTCTGGTAGGTTCCAAGGCTTACGGAGAGGGTGTGAATGACAAATGTAGCTGATGGAAATAGAATCTCGAATAGATGTTCTGCCCCCCAAAAGCTGCACCACCGGATATGTAAGAATCCCTAGATTCTTCTGAAAAATGTTGAAAAGATATCTGATGCCTGTCGCAGATTGGCCAATCACAAATCCATTCTCTTTTGGTCCTTGCCGGTGGCCCCTACAAGAGAAATCATAGATGGTTCTCCTCCGTCTCAAATGAGTATAGGAGGCTGGTATAGCTTGCCACGACATGCACGTGTCCTGCGCTCTTCTCATTACGTATAGTATTCTCTTATCAAAGGTTTTACTTTTCTTTTGATCACCAGAAAGTATCTCAAGTGGAAATATGAATCGGAATGTCTTCCATAGCTATGTAGAGACTGAAGAAGTTAGCGGCGTACCCCATCTCTCATACGACTCCGGCTCCCCTGGTTCAAGCTGAACTATCTCCTGTCAATTTACTTTTTTACCAGCGCTTTTCACAACGGCTTCGCCTGAGACGCAAAAACGGTGCGTGGATGCAAAAATGCTTCTTCATACGCAACTGCCTTCAACTCTTTCCACTTAGGTGGTGGATTTGGGGTCCCCTACGTTACTTGACTGATATCTGGAGAGGGGGTATTCTGACGTAAGGGCTGAATACAGGGGATCAGACATCGGAGGGCGGCTGATAAGGCCTTCTATTGAACGCTCGTAGAGGAAACGGATCTATGTGAAGATTTTCATGGACAAGGAGACAACGTACGAAAAAATGAACCATCAAATCATCAGAGGGATCATTCAAAGCGGAGCCAGAAAAGGCAGCTATTTCACGCAGATGGACTGGGTTGTTGAGCAGTGCAGTCGTATGCTGGGCTATAAACCCTTTCCCGGCACCCTCAATGTCCAGGTTGCAGGCGAGGATCTGAAACATCTGGATTTGTTTTTACAGGAATCTGATTTCGAACTCGTCCCCGATGACCCCGCTTTCTGCTCAGCGCGGGTAAAGAGGGTAATGGTGAACAATATCCCAGGGGCCTTGATCCTCCCTGCCGAGGATGTGCGGATTCACGAAAAACGCGTCATTGAAATCATCGCCGCATGCAGCTTCAAAGAGACACTGGGAATCGGTGACGGCGATCTTGTTACCGTGGTTGCTGCATAGGGACAGGGTGTGGGAAGTGCTCCGGCATTCCTGCGGGGGGACATAGTATGGACATTTACAGAGAGATCTATCAATTTGCATCATCGGCGGGGTCCCTTGAAGGGTATGTATACCCAACGGAAGAACGTGACATGGGCTATCTCGACAACTGGATCGGCAACCTGTTGAAACAATATCAAGCATTGCCCGAAGAGGTCCGCGCGAGTATCCAGGCTTCACTGGACCGGACGATCGGGCGGGCCGTCCGGTCGCTTGAACCCGTCCTTGGAGAAGGTCACCGCCATATTGCTGCACTGAGATCCATGCTGAAAGGTGAGCTTCCTGCATCTCCCCATGACTTTGATCTGGAAAAAAGAGAAAAGACTGGTCGGTACGGGGAATAGAACGGCTTCGGGTCGGCTCAAAAGAGGGGAAGCAGGTCCTGGACTCCGGGGACGATCATGTCGGGAGTATTCATGGCCAGGGTCTCGTAGTCGTCCACACCGGTCAAGACCCCAACGGTGAACGTTCCGGCCCTTTTACCGGCCAGAATGTCAATATCTGCATCCCCCACGAATACGGATCTGTCTTCGGTCACCCCCAAGCGCCTAGCGCATACTATGACGGGTTCCGGCGAAGGCTTTTTCTCTGTTGTGTTCTCGATCAGGATGACCGCATCGATAAGGCCGTCGATCCCGGCTGTCTTCAAGGGCGAAAGCTTCCTTTCGATATATTGCTCGTGGGAGCTTGTTACGATGCCGATACGGATGCCCACGCTGGACAAACGCGTGAAAAGCTCCTGAACTCCCGGGAGCAGCGCAACCGAATCCGGATAAAGGCGCGCGGAAATCTGCTTTCCGGCACGAAAACAGGCCTTGATGAGTTCCTCTTTCCTGTCCCACATCTCCTCGGGTATCAGGCGGTGGAATCCGGACAGCCCGTCCTTGATCAGGGAGGCCACTGTTTCACGCGGTACCGGGGGAAGGCCGACTTCTTCGAGCATGGCCGCAGTGATTCTGAAATAGGTTGGGATTGAGTCGATCAAGGTTCCGTCAAGGTCGAACATCAAGGCGTCAAGGTTTTCGGCTTTTAACTCAAGGCTATGGTTCCTGATACCTTTTTCTGCCGTTTCCTGTTTGCTTGACTCGGTCATAGCTGAATCGCTTCCCGAAATCCGAAACGGATCTTGTTGTCCATGTAATAGACAAGCTCGGGCTGGAACCGGTAGAAGCGCACGCGAAAACGTTCGCCGAAGCTTTCCACATCGAGTTCCTGGCCAGGATCGAAGAATTCTCGCATGAAGGGGTACTTCCCGATATAGGCGCGGACGGCTTGAAGCGCCTTCAGCCCGGGACCTGCCTTTTTGATCCGGCCGGCCATCTGGATCCCCCGAATATCCTTCCGAAAAGACACAAAATGAGTACTACCTGATTGTTGTCATATACTTTACAGATCTGAAACTGGCGCCGAAGATAAGAAGCCTCTAGGATATTCTGCCAAACACAACATATTGGGTCAGTCGAGGTTGATCAAACTCAGCGGTCGGTATAGGATGCTTGTTTTATCCTTGAATTCCGGCTAGATCAGCCATTCTGCCGATATCCTGTTACTGGTCGAGAATGATCATTTTTCCTATACCAAAAAACACGCACAACTTCAAGATATTGTGGTCTAGTAGGTCACGGTGGGATTGCAGATATCTTGCCTCGACATGCACATGTCCTCCGCTCATTGCCAACCCTGATAGTACTTTTTTATCATAGGTTCGGGAGGAACTGTGATCTCCAGAAAGTATCCCAATGTGCATAGTATTATGATTTTGCATGTCATGCCTTCAATTTATAGCAACCAAAAAACTTAAGGGTAAGCAGCTCCCCGCAAGAAAGAATTTTTGGTTAGGTTTACAAAGGATCTGCATAGATGGTTTCAGTGGTCTCCGGGAAGACAAATGGAAAAAAAGCACAGCGGTAGGCAGCAGACGTTTTGTTGCAAGAGTAAGATCTATTGAAGGGATATTGGCCAAGGGAAAGCAGAGCATAGGGGCGGAGGGAGTCTACCACCTCCGGGAGCCTTCAATACTCTAGGGGGGTTATTTTGGGGCCAAAAGACGATGACATAGACTCTGAAAAGACCTATCCAGGGGGCTTACTAAAGGTGGGTATCCAGTTTACTAAAAATCAATATAAAAGCGAGACCCGATCCCAACGCCGATCGTCCCTCTTCACATCACATTCCCTTTTGTTTCCTGCCGGCGTGAAGTTCCCCCAAGTGAAGAAAGAAGATATCAAGACCGATGGGCAGGCTGATCAGGGCGCCTAAAGCAAGCGGTATCGTCACATAAAATCGGGGAATTCCCAGTCCACGTGATAGGGTTTGGAATTGGCCGAGGCTGAGAGACAGTCCCTGGTAGAGCAGATATACCATGAAAACCAAAACCAGGCTGTCGGCCAATAAATTGATGTATCGCGAGCCATGCTGCCCAAATACTTCTTCCACCAGATGCATGCGGATAAAGCCTTCGTCATGATAGAGCACCGGTATGATCAGCATGACGGAGTAGACGAAAAGGATGAGCGAGGCCTCCAGCACCCACTCAAATGGTGAAAAAAATATCCAGCGTGAAATCAAGTTGGCACAGTTCATAAAGATGATCGCCAATAGCGCGCCCATTGCACACCATTTGGACGTCAGGTAGCAGCATCGGGTTAGATTCTTCGGCATCCTGAACATAGTACTTCTCTCCGGGTCAGTTGAGGCTCATCCCCAAAATACCGGGGATAAAGGTTGAAAGAAACGGGATGTAGGTGATCAAAAGCAGCGCAAAAACAAGGGCGAAGAAAAAGCGCATGGAGGCGCCGATAACATCCTTCATGGGCACACCACTGATGGCGGACATGATGTAAAGGGCCATCCCCATGGGTGGGGTGATCATCCCGATCATGAGGTTGAACACCACGATGATGCCGAATTGAATGGGGTTAATCGCCAATTGCACGGCCATTGGTGCTAAAAGCGGTACCACGATCAGCATGGCTGGGATTTGCTCCAGCAAAGCGCCGATGATCAGCAGGAAAATGTTAATGATCAGCAGGGCCAAATACCTGTTCTGTGTGAGATTCAACAGGCCTTCGGAAATTAGAATGGCGGTCCGTTCGCTGGTTATGATCCACACGAAGATCGTAGCTGTGGCAATGATGAACATGATCACGCCTGATGCCTTGACGGTGGCGATCACCACGGTGGGAAGTTCCCGGATGAAGCCTCGGCCTTTGGCAACAAGCGCCAGGATAAAGGTGTAGATGCAAGCGATAATACCGGTTTCGGTTGGAGTCGCCAGACCGGTCACGATGGCGCCCAACAAAATGACGGGCAGCAACACCACAAAAAAGTTTTGAATGAAACTTTTGCCTGTATTTCGAATTGAAAAAGGATGCGCTGGGGGTGCCTTCTCTTTCCCTGTGGCTACGGCCCAATAAACATAGACCATCAGGATAATACCGGCGAGAAACCCTGGAATGATGCCGGCAAACCACAATGATGCAATGGAGAGATCCGCCAGATGACCATAGATAATGAGCATGATGGAGGGCGGAATGATCGGTCCCAGCATGCATGAAGCCGCGGTGACTCCGACGGAGAACTTGCGATCATAACCGGCTTTATCCATGGCCTCGATCTCCACAAGGCCTAATCCCGACGCATCGGCCACCGCCGCCCCCGAGATGCCGGCAAAGATCATGCTGGCCATTATGTTGGCATGGGCCAGCCCCCCCTTTAACCAGCCCACCAACTCATCGGCAAAATTAAACAGCCTTTCGGCGATGCCACCGTGGTTCATGATTTGGGCTGCCAGAACATAAAACGGGATGGCCAGGAGCACCCAACTCTGAACGCCCGCGATCATCTGCTGGGGCAAAACCACCATGGGGATGTCCATCAGCATCAGACACACGGCTGAGGCGATCCCCATGGAGACGCTGATGGGAACATTCAAAAAGATGAGAATCACGAATAGTATTAAAGCTAGGAATCCAAACATGGTCTCACCGATGAGGTTGTTAAGAGGACGGGCAAAGGCCCGTCCTTCCAAGAGGTGAATATTATTTCAGCGCTTCAATTTCCTTAATCCATGCTTCTTGAACCAGCCCCTCCTGGATCAGCTGGGGTATGACCTTTGTACGGAAGGCATCTACAAAAGGTTGCCGGTTGACGAGAATGTATTTTGCATTATTGGTTTTGAGTAGTGACGCAATGGTCGCCGCCACCCTGGTTTTGGCCTGTTCATTGTACCATTTTCCGGCTTCGGCTGCGCCGTCCACCAAGGCCTTGTGCTCTTTATCGGTTAGTCCCTGCCAAATTTTTTCATTGATGGAGATCAGCTCTAGTTGGGGATATTGCCGCAATTCAGTGATATAAGGCGCCACCTCGGCGAATTTCTGGGGTCCCACCAGATCAAAAGGAGAGGTGATGGCCTCGACTACGCCTTGTTTCAAAGCCAGGTAAGCCTCGGCAAAATCAATGGTGTGGATGCTGGCGCCCAATCCGGACCACGATTTCTGAATCATTTTGGCGGGCCAAAGTCTGAGTTTAAGCCCCTTGATATCTTCGGGGCTGAAAATCGGCTTTTTGGCGCAAATGACACGGAATGGACCCCGCTCCCAAGGCGGCTCCAAGTTGATGATTCGTTGATTGGCTTTTCGGATCAGCTCAGGCATTAGTTTTTTACCCAATATTTCGTTTATCCACCTTTGAAAGTGGTCGCGGTCGTTGAAAACAAAAGGAATGGTTGCCACACCGATTTGCTCGATGTACGCTCCGAACCAGGTCTGGGAACCTAGAAACATGGCCTGGGTGCCCAGCTTGACGCCTTCCACCATGTCCGGGGCGTGGCCCAGTTGTTCATTGGGAAAGACTTCGATCTTAAGCGAGCCTTCGGTGGCCTTTTCTACATAGGGCTTGAAGACCTGCACCAGTGCCTGGTTCTGGTTGGACGTGGGCGCCAAAATGTGCCCGATTTTCAGCGTTTTGGCCAAAAGGGCCGAGGACGGCATAAGCAACAAGGTTAAGACCGTTAGACTGATGATGTAGTAATAAAAATTGGTGGGTTTTCTTTTTGCGAACATGATGTCCTCCTTCCTGCAAAAAAGGGTTAACGGGTTGGGGTTGTCCATTACCGGTTGGGTTACGGGCATCCTGGCTGGCGTCGGCTTCCCGATTGGATTGCCAGTTGCTACTTGTAGTAGAACTGCTCGGGCGACTTGTTTTCGGCCATAAATTTGCGCAAGCCTGCGGTTTCTTCCACCGGGGGCTTGCGATAAAAGCCAGCGCGGCTGGCGGCCGGATAACCGGCTACCTTACACATATCGGCCATCATTTCGGCCATTTTAAAGGCCACGATCATGGGATCGATGACCGGCGCACCTATGAGTTCCGCCGGATCGGTGTCAAAGTGGTTGGTCAACAGCGAACCGATGATGGTGCAGCCTGGGATAATCACTTCCGCTTGGTCCTCTTCAACACATTTTCGGCTCACCTGCACCGTGCGGCGGGCCACTTCCTCGGTGGGGGTGATCTCCGGGTAAAGGTCGCAAGCGGTGATGCCAATCCAGCGCAGCGAGGCCACATTCTGTCGGATACCGTAAAGATCCACCAAACGCATATCGATTCCCCCCACGGTCATGGGATCGGTGGACACCACCGAAAAGCGTTTACCCATCATGGCCGCCACGTGGGCGCTGGCTTCGAAAGTGGCAGTAACGGGAATATCCACAATGGCTCTGGCCTCCATCAGCCCCGGATCTAGCATGCAGGAGATAACGGCGGCGTCATAGCCGTCCTGTTCGGCCCGGATGATGCGCTCTACCGCGCCGTTGACACACTTGAGGGTGTTGTAGACATAGGTGTTGTAGGGAAGAGGAAAGACATCTTCCAGGCACTCGAAATCGAACTCGGTGTCCGGCCGTTTGACCTTTTCCAAATTTTCTCGACCAAATGGCTCTGTTTTGCCGAACGGAGAAAGTACTAGAATTTTCATGCCGGATCCTCCTTCTGCTGCTTTTGTCTAAAGGTTTTCGTGAGGGTTTCATCTGGTGTGCCTGCTTTTTTATCAATGACGACGCCATAAGCTTCCCGGGCGCGGGCGGCAGTGATAAAACCTTCAGCCACGTCTGTGGCCACGGACATCGGATCCCGTGTGAAGGGATCGCCATGACCACCGGCACCGGCGGTTTGCAGCACGATCTTAGTGCCGGGCGGCAGTATGGTTGTTACTTTGCTGGGCAGGGTTTGGATTTCACCTTGGGGGGTTACGATCCACGTTCGGGATGGCCCCCCTGGTTGGCCACCGGCCAATCCCCAAGGTCTTATTTTGCGTCGTTCGGTGCCAATGCTGATGGTGGCCTCGTGCTCCAAAATGGTGATCTCGCGGGTTAGACCCAGTCCGCCGCGAAACCGGCCTGCTCCGTCGGTATCGGCTACCAGGCCGTATTTCTCAACACGCAGAGGGTAGGCGATTTCGATCACTTCGACCGGGGTATTGCGGGTGTTGGTCATGTTGGTGTGGACCCCGTCCATTCCATCTGCGTTGTAAACCGCCCCTTGCCCTCCGCCGTAAGTTTCTACATACGAGTAATACAGTCCGCTTTCGGGATCTGCGCCGCCGATGGTAAAAATACTCATGCTGCCAGTGGACGCGGCTGGCACCCGTTCGGGCATTCCCTGGGCCAGAGCGCCAAGGATGACATCGGCAATGCGTTGGGCCGTGTTGATGTTGGCATTGCTCACCGGAGCCGGAAAGCGAGCGTTGACCAGGCTGCCTTTGGGTGTGATGACCCGTACCGGCTTAAACGCACCGGCATTGGATGGCAGTTCGGGATCAATGATCGACTTCAAGGCAAAGTAGACGCAGGCAAGCGTTACTGCCCGGGTGGAGTTGACCGAGCCCTTGGCCTGGGGCGAGGTACCGGTGAAATCCACCGTAATCGTGTCCGAAGTAATTTCCACTGCAGCCCGGATGGTCATTTGCCGTTCGCTGAAGCCGTCCCCCTCCAGGTAGTCCTCGAACTCGAATCGGCCTCGGGGAAGCTCACCGATGGCGCTGAGCATGCGCCGCTCTGAATAGTTGATAAGCTCCCGCATGTAAAAAGCGGCTTCTTCGGGACCGTATTTGGCGATGATCTCTTTTAGCCGTCTTTCGCCCACATTGTTGGCAGCAAATTGGGCCTGGAAATCACCGATGGTTTCGTAGCGGGTGCGGACGTTGTTGGCGATGAGCTGCATCATCTCTTCGTCCACCTCGCCGCCGCGCTTGAGGCGCACCGGCGGAATGCGGAGCCCTTCCTGAAAGATGTCGCTTGATATGGTGGGCATGCTTCCCGGCGTAATGCCGCCCACGTCCACGTGGTGGGCCAAATTAGCCAAGAGTCCGATGCAGAGGCCGTTAACGAAAACGGGCGAAATCATGCAAATGTCCGGCAGATGTGAGCCGGAGACATAGGGATCGTTGGTAATGATCGCATCACCGACTGCCAACTTCTCCAGGGGATAGGCCTCCAGGGTTTTTTTTACCACCGAGACCATCAATCCGAGGTGCAGGGGGATATGCTCCGCCTGGGCCACCAATTCGCCTTCGGGGGTGTAGATGGCCGTGGAACAGTCGCGCCGATCCTTGATATTGGTGGAAAGCGCAGTGCGAATCAGGGCCGCCCCCATTTCCTCGGCCACCGATTGAAAGGCATTTCGCATGACTTCCAATGTGATGGGGTCCATCTTCTTCATTAGGCGCCGTCCTTCCTGTTCAAGACTAAATTGCCGTATGGGTCACACTCGGCTGCGAAGGTGGGGGTAACCACCACGGTTGAGTCCAGCTGTTCGATAATGGCTGGCCCCGGCACTACCTGCCCGGGTTCCAAAGTGTCTCGCTGGTAGATCGCGGTTTGCAATGGCCGGCCCTCAAAGTAGACGGTACGGTTTGCAAAGGATGTCGGTTGGGCATCGTCGGCGGATTCACGGGTTTGAAGTTTGAACCCGGGGAGCTTTCCCAGAGCCACCAAGCGTAGATTGACAATTTCAACCGGTTCCTCATGCCGGGCATAGCCGTAGGCGCGCCGATGCATGTCATGAAAACGGCCCACCAGTTGAGGCACGGCCTCGGGGGAAAATGATGCTTCGGTTAACGGTACGGTGAGCTCATAGGCCTGCCGCAGATAGCGCATGTCAACCCTGCGGTCAAGATTGGCCGCCTGCCCGCTAAACCCCTCCCGATTTAACTGGTCCGTGGCTTGAGCCTCCATTTCAGCGAACAAACCTTCCACTAGCTTATGATCGACTTCCGCAGCAATGATGATATGGGTTTTGACATAGTCGTGCCGCACGTCGGCCGCCAGCATGCCGAACGCGCTGCCGATCCCCGGATAGACCGGTATAATTACCCGGTTCATGTTGAGAGCCTCGGCCAGATCGGCCCCATGCAGGGGTCCTGCGCCGCCAAAAGGCACCAGGGCGAAATCGCGGGGATCATATCCCCGTTCCACCGAGACCCGCCGGATACCTCTGACCATGTTGGCGTTGACCACCCGGATGATCCCTTCGGCTGCATCTAGAAGATCCAGCCCCAGCGGGGCGGCAATTTTGTCCTGCATCACCTTGCGAGCGCCTTCCAAATGAACGCGCATCTCCCCGCCAAGAAGATATTCGGGGTTGATACGACCCAGGATTGCATTGGCATCCGTAACTGTGGGTTCGGTGCCGCTGCGCCCGTAACATACCGGCCCAGGAACTGAACCGGAACTCACGGGACCCACCTGCAGTGCCCCACCCGGATCGATCCAGGCAATGGAGCCCCCGCCGGCACCGATAGTGTTGATGTCGATCATGGGCAGTTTGATGGGGTAGCCCTCGATATCACTCTCGGTGGTGAGCCCAGCTTGGGTCGCTTCGATCAGGCAGATATCACTGGAGGTACCGCCCACATCCACGGTGATGACATTTTCGTTTTGTGTGGTCCGAGCCAGAATCTCACCAGTAAGGGCTCCGCCCGCCGGACCGGAAAGGACGGTCCGGGCGCTCTCAGCCCGGGCGGTCTCTGCTGTAATGACGCCACCGTTGGACTGCATGATATAAAGCTCGGAGGCGATGCCAGACGCTTTGAGGTGGGATTCCAGAAACCCCAGGTAATTGTTCACCCTGGGCATGACGTAGGCATTGATGCAGATGGTGCTGGTGCGCTCGTACTCCCGGAACTCCGGCAAGGTTTCCGATGAGACCGTCACGAACGCCTCGGGGTATGTGCGAGTAACAACATCCTTGATCTGTTTTTCATGGATGGGATTGGCATAGGCGTGTAGCAGGGAGACCGCAATTGAACTAATGCCGGCCGCCTTGATGCTTTCCACGATTTCGGCAGCCTGCTTTTCGTCCAGCGGCGTCATAATTTCACCCGTATAAAGGGTACGTTCCTTGAGGCCGTAGCACTGGCTTCGGGCCACCAGGGGTTTCGGGCGCCGGGCCCAATGATCGTAGAGTTTGGGACGGCTCTGGCGGCCGATAAGAATCACGTCCTCGAAACCCTCGGTGGTCATCAAGGCGACAGGGGCACCCTTGCCCTCCAACAAGGCGTTGGTGGCCACCGTGGTGCCGTGAATGAAAAAGACGACGTTTTCCGGTTGGGCATTTAAATTGGCCAACACTTTTTTTACCCCATCAATTACAGCTAATGCTGGATTATCAGGGGTTGAGGGCACCTTGGCTACAAGGAAACCCCCCGTTGTTTCGTCGAGCACACAAAGATCGGTAAATGTCCCACCAGTGTCGACGGCTATCCTGAGCCTTTTCTGCATAGATACTCCTTTTTGCCTCCCCTCTTGAGTCTTATGGAGTACAACCTTAGTGTTCCGAATCTATAAATACAGTTGCATACTGTTTGCTCGGTTTCAGACAAGTCAGGGGACGCAGAGAGACATATAAACCCAACAATTTTAACATGATACACTCTTTTCCAGTCCTGAGTACCTTTTAATTGAGATAAGAATCGTCGTTGCCGTATTTGGGAACATATGTATCTAAACCCCCATTACCGGGGATTCATGAACCTCTTCGAAATTGGGTACCGGCGGGTAAAGATAGTGTGATACCCGCGAACTAAACAGATGCACGTGCCGTGTGATGGCCTCTATCGCTGCTCCTTCGTCACGCCTTTCAAAGCATTCGATAAGCTCCGTGTGATCGGCGATTACTTTGGCGAAATGTTGTTTCAGATCATTGGCATGCATCTCTTTACTGAAACAAAGATAGGCTAGACGCTGGTACTGTGAGTCGAGATTGCGCATGGAAGAGGTCAAAAACTCATTCCCTACCGCTTTATGGATGATGCGGTGAAACCGACTGTTCACCAGCGTGACCTGCAGGAATTCCCTTCGGGCCATGGCGGTTTCCAATTCAGCATTGATTCCCGATAGGCGAATGATTTCTTGGGGTTGGATGCGACGGGCAGCTAGCGCGACTCCGGGACGCTCCAGGATCATCACGGCCTCGAACAGCGCTTTAACCTCTTCCAGACTAACCTGACGAACAAAAAAACCTCTGCCCTGAACACTGGTAAGCAATCCCTCGGTAGATAGGCGCAACAGCGCTTCACGTACTGGCGTTCTACCAATGGAAAGCTCGCGTTCCAGGTCATCTTTGTTTACCTGCGTCCCCGGTTTTAATTTCAGGGATATGATGAGTTTCCGAATTTCATCGTAGGCCTTTTCGTTTAGCGGTATTTTACGCTCTTGATCGATCATGGCACCTAGGCTTCAATTTATAATATAATCTAAATTATATCGTAGAAAATGTTTTGAAGAATATATTTTTAGTGACCAGCTGTCAAGAAAAAATTTCACGCAAAGGAATTTTTTTTAGAACATCTTACGTTCACGCCGGAAGCGGCTTCGTATCGGCGTTTTGCAAATAGAGCCTGTTCGATACTAGAATAGAACCCAATTACAAATAATACCTATCGATTTGGCTCCTAACGCTATTACAGCAATGTGTCTACTTTCTCTCAGTGGCTATCAAGGACTATGAGGTGCTCAAGTGGCTGGCCACAATAGGACTGGGTGACAACCGGGTGGCTCTGGCGGAGTACATGATCGAGGATACCGAACAGGAACGAGAAGTCTGGGAGATGGTTCGTGGCCATGCTGCCCCGAGGAAGATTGTCCTTGCTTCTTTCTTGAAGACTGTGGTTCCAATCGAGGCGCTGATTTCAGCTGGGACAGAGAACGCTCAAGTGCTGCTGGATAAATGGGGAAGAGCGTACTCTTGGCTTTCCGAGCGGGAACGCCTGGGACTCCTCCAATTTGGTCGCTCCACCTTCAGAACGGAGAGAAAAACTTTTCAGGAGAGATTGGAAGAGACAACCCTGGAGCTGATCACTGACCGTTCTTTGTGAAACGAAACCGGAATGACATAGAAGATGAAAGATTTAAGTAAGGGATTCATAATCTCCGGCAAAATTGCTGACGTTGAAAGTCACGGCCGTGGCATGTTAGACCAACAATTTGAACTGTATGGAACTGGCCGAATACTGTCTGTTGTGCCGGATTGAGATTGGAGTCAATCTGTGGATCTCCATCTAGGTGGCATGTATTCAGCGCGTATCGCAACGCTCTGAAAACATAGATAATTGCAGATCAGACAAGATATACCTCAAATTTCAAAAAGTCGTGATTACCACGGCATATTATTCTCTTATCAAAGGGTTGGGTGAGGTTGTGATATGTAGCAGGTATCACAGGAAGTATATGAGGCGATGAGCCGGGACTCCGGAATCTGGATCGGATGAAAATGCAATGCTTCTCATTCAGTACTTAACCGCTCAACCCAATGTCTCAGACGAAGTGCTAGGGTTCATATCGATTATCAAACAGGAACTTGACAAGGTTTTCATGGCCATCGAAGAAGGAAAGGCATCTCAGAAAATGGCCTCAGCCTTCCTTCTTCCTTGATCGTGCTTACTTGCGGCAAAATGACTATCCATAAAACCATCTATGCCTTCGTTACTTCCCGAAGCTTTGAAACACATTCAGGGAAGACATATTGACCGGGAAAGGAAGGTTGGAAGAGGTCGAAGACAGAACCAGGCAATTAATAACCTGCTAAATCTCGGTGCTTAACAAAATGGGGCAAAATGTTAAGTTGTCAAGCTTGAGTACCTTGAGATCACTATTTTTGCAAGCCACTCTCTGCACTTGAAGATTCCACGGTAGTCCCCCAGAGGCATGATCGGTACATTTCAATACCTTAAGGGAAAACAGAATATCAGATTTGAAGAAGTGTCCGCATAAGAGGGCCACGGCTTTGCTTTAGTACCCATGTAGGAAAGGGCATGCGGATCTCAAAAGGGTAGCACACGGATTAGCGCCTATGGAGATGCGGGTTAGGATTCTCCGCGGCACTTCCCCCTTTATCGCTTTAAACAAACGAAACCGCGAAATCCTGCTCCGGAGAAAATATTTTCTTGGGAAAAACCCAGGAGTGCTGTGCTGTTCCTGTTCTGATAGATCTCTTCGATAAAGCGAGAGACATCGACAATGTCGCAGCAGCAGTCAGAGCATTGAGGGAGACGGTTTTTCCTGAAGCGGTGCTCATATAGAAAACAGTCGTCATCCGTGCTCCAGGGATGATCCGGTGTGAGGCCGACTAGATATTTCGCATGCTGATGAGGAACAGTCAATACAAAGGAAAATAAGCGTCCCGAAATAAATCCAAAAAAAATCCTTGACAGCTGGCCGGCATGAGGTTATATTACCAAAATAGAATTTACTGGACTGCTTGTTATGAAAGATTTCATCAAGGTTATGAAGGCCCTTTCGGATCCCAACCGGGTCAAGATCGTCAAGATGCTCCAGCACAGGACCATGTGCGTTTGCGAGATGCGGGAAGCCCTCCACGTATCACAACCCACTGTTTCCAAGAGTCTGAAAATCCTGGAGAGTGCGGGTCTTGTCGACTTCAGGAAGGATGGCCTCTGGGTGAACTATCACCTTGCGGATGGGAGCAACTCACCATATGTTGCAAGCGTTCTCGGCAATCTCAGGCACTGGCTGGAAGATGAGGAAGAGGTGAGAGAACTTACCAAAAGGATTCCTCATATCCACCGGGAAGAAGTTTGCAAGAGATAGGGTTTATTTTTTTTGTCTTTGAGATATTCATAAATAAGGATATTGGAATTCATAAAGGCAGTTATGATCAAAGAACGGACTGAGATTCTTATTAATGTAGGCACTTCTTCAGCCGCATACTACACATCCCCTGGGCGAATGAAACGATTCGAAAATCGGACCTTGAGGGCGTTTATGTCACAAGATGAGGTAACACAGATCAAAGTGGGAGGTTCTGCCACAGGCGTCATTGGGCTCAAGGCTGTCTTGAAGGATATGGCCGAAAGGTAGGGGGAGAGCCCAGATCCAGAAGTCAGGGAAGAACTCCTGAGTCGTCTGGGAAAAAGGAATTACATCCCCGAGAAGGTAAAGGAGAGTTATTTAAAGGCGTTCCTGAGAGAATTCAAGAAATTTCTGGGAAAGCCTTTTGAAGAGGAGATTCCGGAAGGAATTGAAATCAAGGTCCTGGGACCCGGGTGCGTTCAGTGTGATCGGCTTGAGCAGGAGCTCAGGCAGGTCATGGGTGAAACCGGGATCACGGCCGATGTAGAACACGTCCGGGATCTCAAAGAAATCGGTAGATACGGCGTGATGGGAACACCGGCCCTGCTCATGAACGGCAAGGTTAAGTCAGTGGGTAAGGTTCCGCCAAGAAACAGGCTTAAGGAATGGCTGAAAGAGGCCCAATAGCGATACGACAGGGTTTATGAACTGCCGAAGGTATAGGCGAAGTAATCGTAAACATTTGTGTATTGTTTGGTAAAATTGTCCGAAATTGGGCGGGGAATCGCCCCACGATATTTTTTTGCCTTTTATATATCGCTATATGGCAATACAGGAAACCAATAGATGGTCCAAAAGACTGGGGTGAGCGGATTCGATACGGTGTTGAGGTCCTTCGCGACATCGTTGGCAGGGTATGGTTCTATGTCATGCTGGGCATTGCGGTTGGAGCCGGCATACACGGCTATGTCCCCGACGGCATGATGGCCGCTTTCATGGGAAAGTCGGCTTGGTGGTCCGTCCCCTTGTCGGTATTGATCGGCATTCCCATGTATTCCAACGCTGCCGGCATTGCTAGGCAAGGGTGCGGCACTGGGAACCGTGCTGGCCTTTATGATGTCGGTTATAGCCCTGTCGCTGCCAGAAATGATCATCCTGCGCAAGGTGCTCAAACTGCGTTTGATCGCCACCTTTATCGGTGTTGTGGGTACGGGTATCCTGCTGGTGGGCTATATCTTTAATTTTGTGATGTAGGGAGTCCAAACGATGAAACATTTTATTCTTATTTTGGCGCTTTGCTTGTTTTGGGGTGGGCAAAGCTGGGCGGTCGGCATAACTGACCTGCTGAATGCGGCGGCCCGACAACCCGGAATGGAAGTCAGCAATCTCACCGCGAAAGAAAGCGATCTGCAACAACAGTCAGCAACCGCAGAACTTTTCCCCAAGATTGCTCTTTTCGGAAGAGGGGAACTCTTCAATTCACCGACCAACCTGCGGCCCATGCCGCCAACGGAGGTCAACATCGCTGGCGGAGACTCTATCCCCTTCTCAAAATGGATTATCCGATATGGCCTGACGCTTCAGGTACCGGTTTATGTACAAAAAATTTATGATCTCAGACAGAAGACCCGCATACTCCACGAGAAAGCGAAGATCGAAAACCGGATCGATCTGGTCAGCCGCCAGGCTGCTGTTATTTCATTAAACAGCAGTTATCAGTATCTGCGCAGCCTGGATCAAGCCATTGCCGGCCGAATGGCGTCACTCGAAAAGACCCGCACCGATATCACTCTCAAGGTCAAGAATGGTCGGACACCGGAATCGGAACTGCTCAAAATCAACACTTCCATCAATGATCTTGCGCAGCAGAAAAACGTTTTGACTGCCAGACAGCTGGATGTCGTGCGGGATATCAAAAAACTGACCGGCATTGACCTGACCGACCCTGTGCCCATGGCACTTGCGGGAAAAATCGTATCCGGCCCTTTTATCGCGATGCAGGCTCAGGAAAAACAGGTTCAAGCCGCGATGAAGGAAGTGTCCCGCCGCCGAGCAGCCCGCTACCCAGCCCTGTCTCTGTACGGTAGTCTTTCCGGTAATGAAGGAGAGGCCTACAATACCGACAGTCATATTTACCGAAGCTACAACACCGCAGGGATTGTCATGACAGTGCCCCTATTCGATCAGACGATTACTAAAGACGTCGAGATCGCCAAGGTGGAATGGGAAAAATCGCGAAAAAAACTGGCGGAGATCCGAATCGAATTGAATGCCCTGTCGGACGACCTGAACGCGCAACTGCCTGTCATTGACCAATCCATCAAGCTGGCGAAACAGTCGGTCGAAGACAATAAGACGCTTCTGGTTATCGCCCGGGTAGCATTCGAATCCGGCCGCATGACGACCGAGGATTATCTGAGATACGAGAGTCAGAAACTCGCCGCCGATGCGGCCTTTTTTCAAGGCGAACAGCAGCGCTGGCAGGTGCTGGCCCAGCAGGCGGTACTGTATGGAACCGATCTTAAAGGAGTTGTGAAATGAAAAAATTCATCACGGTTTTTTTGATAATCGCAATTATTGTCGGCGGATTACTGCTCTTAAAAAAACGAAAGGCCGACCTGGCCAAGGCAAAACCGGCGGCGGTCCTGCCGGCTCTGGTTAAAACGGTGGAGCTGAAACGGGGACCCGTCACGCTGACGTTGCCGGCAATGGGGATCGTCGCATCCGATGTTTCGGCGGTTTTATCAACCAAAGTGAGCGGAGAGGTACGCGCGGTCTACAAACAGGAAGGTGACACTGTAAAAAAGGGGGATGTGCTGGCCCGGATCGACACCAGAGAGCTTGAAGCAAAAAAACAAGCTTTGCTGTCCCAGCAACAGGGGATCAGTTTTCAAATAGAGGCCAAGAAGGCCGACGCCAAAGCATTAGAGACGGCGCTTAGCACCGCAAAGGAAACACATTCACGGACGGATGAACTCCTCAGGGTCAAAGGGGCGTCCATCGAACAATTCAGCCAGGAAACGTCTGAAATCGCAAGAATCGAAGCCAATCTATCCGCCGCTCGGAATAGTGTTGCATCGCTGGAAAAGAACCGGGAGACGCTCAGCGCAAATATCCGGGAAATTGATTCGCTCAAGGACTATGCGACCGTTACGTCGCCCATCGGCGGCACACTGAGCCAGAGCCTCATCAAACCCGGCGATCTGGCCACACCGGGGAAACCGCTTTTCCGGGTTGCTTCAAAAAGCGGTCTTTACCTGAATCTGTCCATGCCCGATACGGTGCATCCCTCTGAAATCATAGTAAACGGCCAAACGCTCCGCCTGACGCCGAAAGACCATGCCGGCGCAACCGGACTGATCCAATATGTCGCCCAGATCCCCCGCGGACAAGATCTGGTCGAGGGACAATATGTTAACCTCCGAGTGATTGTTTTCACGGACGAAAACGTGCGGATTCCCGTTGACGCGCTGTTGACCATGGATGGGTCATCGTCCGTCTTCGCGCTTACCTCGAAGGGAATTCCGGAAAGGCTTCCGGTGCATATCCGGGCGCGCGGCGCCGAAGGAGTGGTGGTGCGTGAAAACTTTGCTGGTAAACGCGTGATCATAGCCAAACCGGATATCCTTCTCAGGGTCGCCGCAGGCGTCCCCGTGGCGGAAATCAAAAGCTGAGGGAGACATCATGTTTGATTTTTTTCACAAAAGACAATACCTGCTGTACAGCATTATTGCCGGTCTCTTTGTCCTCGGAATATACGGGCTCGTGGTCATGCCGAAAAATCTTTTCCCGGACAGTGACCGGCCGACGATCATCGTCATAAGCCAAGTCCCGGGCGCCACTCCGAATGTCGTAGCCACAACGGTATCCAAACCCATCGAACAGGAGATTTCAACGCTGTCGCTTATCCGTCAGGTCAGCTCCACCAATATCGCCGGCATGTCGATTGTCAGCGCTGAGTTTGAATATAAAAAGGGATTGGAACCCGCAGCCGTAGATGTGAGCAATGCTATCAACAGGGTACGCGGCACCCTGCCGCCCGATGTCAACCCATCCATCTATACGGCTGGCTCCCACATTCTGCCGGTTGATGTGTTTGCACTCTCCCCGGCAGCCCCCGGTCTGACCCTGGATGATATCCGGAAAATCGCTGAGAGCGACATCAAGCCGGCCCTGCTCCGCAATCCGGCCATCGGAAACGTTGAGGTGTTCGGGGGCTATCAAAGCGCCATCAGCATCAACGTCGATCCCTTCAAGGCCAAGTCGGACGGCCTCAGCATCGATCAAATAGCATCCGCCCTCCGGGCGCTCGACCGGGATGTTCCGATCGGGTTCAGCAAAGGGCCGGATACGTTCTACACCATCACCTACTACGGGGAAAAGGACAGCGTCGAAGATCTGCGCATGTTGCTCCTTGCCCCCAATGTGCGTCTTGGCGACATCGCGACCGTCAAATGGCAGCATCAGAAACGTTTCGCAGGGTATATCGGAGATGGAACACCCGCTATTGCCATTGTCATTCAGCGCGCACCAGGGGGCTCGGTGCTGGCTACCAGCACTGCCGGGCGGGCTATGATCAAAAACCTGGAGCTGCGCTATCCCAATATTCGCTTTCAACTTGCCGACACTCAACGCGCGCTTATTCGGACAGCCAATACGAACATGCTCGACGCACTTCGAGATGCAATTGTATTCACCCTCCTGGTGATTTTCCTGTTTCTTGGAAATATCCGAGCGGTGGTCGCGGCCCTGGCTTCCATTCCCATGGTCTTTTTTTCCACCATCGCCATCATCTGGATGATGGGGGGCGAGCTGAATATCGTCATCTATACCGCTATCATCCTCGCACTGGGGATGCTGGTGGATGACGCCGTAGTCGTTTTAGAAAACATCGAACGTCATTTGACTGAGCTGAAGCAGGATCTGACCACGGCGATCATTCTCGGCACCAAGGAGGTTATCGCTCCCGTCTTCGCCGGAACCGTGGCCACCATTGCCATCATGTTCCCGTTTCTTTTCGCGGGAGACTTTCCTCAGCAAATCTTTCGACCCTTGATCTCGACGCTGATCATCGCATTGCTCGTCTCCTATTTCTTGTCTATCACCTTCATTCCCAGCATATCATTTTTTCTTTACCGGAAAGGCAGTCGAAAAACCCGGCTCGAGGAGTGGCTTGAAAGGTTTTATGAAAACACATTCGGTCGCCTGGTGGGGCCTTATCTGGCCATTCTCAGGTTTTCGCATAACGGTCGCTCGGTTCTGCGGCGCGTGCTGATGACCCTCGGCGTGATCGTGCTTCTGGCAATCAGCCTTAAAAGCATCATGCCGGTGATCGGTCGCGACCTGATGCCGCCGATGGATACCGGCATCATCAAGGCGCATGTCAAGTTCAGCGCCAACGAAACTGTGGACACCGCCGAAAAACGATTGACTCCGTTCCTGAAATGGCTCCACGCTCAGCCCGAAGTCCAAATGAGTTCCGTGAGCTTTGGCGCCGAGCCCGGCGTGCTGTCGCTCGGGTCCGGTTCCCTGCCCACGGAAGCGATGATGACCATTAACTGCGTCGATCGTTTCAAACGGGAAAAAACCATCTGGCAGATGGAGGATGAAATCCGCCGGAGATTGGCCGGACTCAGGGATGTCAAAGCCGACGATGTCTATGACTTCGGGGCCACGCCCCTGTCCAGCATCAAGGCGCCCATCGATGTCCGGTTGCTGGCCGAGGATTATCATGTCCTCCCGACTGCTGCCAAAAGAGCGAAGGCGGCGCTGGCACCGGTCAAAGGACTGACCTCGATTAATACCAGTTGGGACAACGACTTCACTGAGGCACGACTCGAGATCGACACCAGCCGTGCCCTGGCCTATGGCATGACTCCCATACAGATCGCGGCACAGCTCCCCCTCGCCGGAATTCCGGTCGCGGTGAGCGGCAACCTGGTCTCCATGCAAAACCAGTTTGTCCGACTGTATTTCAATCGCCCGTTTGACGGCAACTTGGATGAACTGAGACTCATCCCCGTTCAAACGCCCAAGGGGCCGGTTCCACTCGAAGCCATGGCCCGAATCACTTACGGATTGACGGCCAACAAGATCGAACGTAATCAGATGCTCTATTCCCTGGATGTTTCCGGATACAGGAGCCGCCGTCCGATTTCTACTCTGACCGCTGATGCTGAAAAAGCACTGAAGAAAGCAGACATCACGGGCGTAGTGATCAGCCAGGAAGGGGATATCGCGCAAATGAAGGATTCCTTTAGCCGCATGATCAAATCCATCAGCATCGGGGTGGTGCTGCTGCTCATGGCCCTTATTGCTATTTACCAGTCGCTCCGCCTGTCAATTGTCATGATTCTGGTTCTGCCCCTCGCCATGATCGGCGCATCCTGGGGAATGCTGCTGTTTAACAAACCGAGTTGCATGCCTAGTATGGTCGGGATTCTCCTTTTGTTCGGCATCATTATTAAAAATTCGGTGCTGCTGATCGACTTTTACAAGGAGTTCCGCAAGGAAAACCATTCACCGTATGAAGCGGCCGCAGAGAGCGTTCGGGTACGATTCCGGCCGGTGTTCATGACTGCCTTCGGCACCATTGCCGGAATGATCCCTATCGCATTTGAATGGGCCGTAGGGCTGGAGCGGCTCTCGCCCCTGGCCGATGTGGCCGTTGGTGGACTGCTCGTCGGGACAGTGCTGACGCTGATTTATATTCCCATGCTTGCATACAGTGTGGAGCGGAAAAATTGAACATAATCGGACCATTTTTCTTGAACAGCACCTTCGATTTTGACTGTGCGCGGGTGTTGGGCCTGCCGAAGTCGCGGCGGAACAGGCTGTGAACGAAAAGCGAACCACCGTCTCCGGGCATATATATGTAAGAGTTCAATGGCTCAAAGAGGCTCAGGATTAGGGCCACTTGAAAAAGGAGGGAAGAATGGAAATTAAGGTCTTAGGGCCGGGCTGTCCCAAATGCCAGGCCACTGAAAAGATCGTGAAGGAGGCTGTCGCCGAGGCAGGCGTGGAGGCCAAGGTGGAAAAGGTAACCGATGTTATGAAAATTGCCAAATACGGCGTATTCGTAACGCCCGCCGTGGTAGTAGCCGGCGAGGTGAAATGCGTGGGGAAGGTCCCGGAAAAGGAAGACGTCAAAGCCTGGATAAATAAATAGGAGAAAGAGGGAATACTATGTCTGAAGATTGCTGTGCATCAGGCGGAAACGTGATGATCCTGACCTGCTCGGGCGGGTCGAACGTGGGGCAGCTGGCCAATCAGGCGGCGGTGGAGCTGACCCAGGAAGGCTTCGGCAAGATGTACTGTCTCGCCGGAATTGGAGGGCATTTCAGTGGGTTCGTCCAATCGGCCAAGGATGTCCCGGCCATGGTTGCCATCGACGGATGTGCCGTGGGTTGCACCAAGGCGATACTCGAACACGCAGGGATCCGCATCAAAAGTTACATCGTCCTGACGGACTTGGGGATAGAAAAAACCAAGGATTTCAATCTCAGAAGAAACGAGATTGAGAGGTCGAAGGACGCCGTCAGGGCGGCCTGCTCTCCGGGCAAGATCGCCGGCGCATCTACAGGCGGCGGAGGCTGTTGCTGCGGGTGAAACCCGGGCCTCTTTTGTGCCGGAAATGAGGAGGGCGCTTTCACGCGCATCTGCTTTTATGCTGAGACTGAACTTGAAAAAAGGGGATGGAGAGACGGAGGTTAAATAGATGAGAAGAGCGTCGTTGATAGCTGCACTGAGTACCCTTGCCGCTCTAGCTGTTTTGATGCCTTACGGTCCTTGCTTTCTTTCAGAAATTCCGGGACTGAGATTCTCGGAACCTTATGCGCATGCAGCAGACGAGGTCCCGGTCAAGGGAATGGTCACGATGCTGGATCTGGGCGCTGGCGCTTGCATCCCCTGCAAAATGATGGCCCCAATCGTGGAAAAACTCGAAAAGGTGTACGAAGGAAAGGCCGCCGTTGTCTTTATCGATGTCTGGAAAGACCCGGCGCAGGCAAGAAAGTTCGGTATACGAGCCATTCCTACACAAATCTTTTTTGATGTAGAGGGAAAGGAGATCTATCGCCATGTCGGTTTCATGAGCGAAAAGGCGATTGTCACTCAGTTGAAAAAGATGGGTGTTGACTAAAAAGGGGTTACCCGGCTAAACAACGGCAGGTAGGCGAGGCGTTCATGCTGGAGTCTTTCTTTTTGCAGGTAAACGAATGGATGGCGGGAGGCGCTGTCATTGCGGCTCTGGGGTGTTTTCTTTGGGGAATGATCAGCGTGGTGTTCAGCCCCTGTCATTTGGCTTCCATTCCTTTGATCGTGGCCTATGTGGGAGGCCAGAAGGAAGTGTTGAGACCGAAGGAGGCAGGGTTCTATGCAGTCGCTTTCACCTTCGGCCTCTTCATCACCATCGCCTTGATCGGAGTTGCCTGCGCCCTGCTCGGCCGGATGCTCGGGAATGTGGGAACCTACTGGCAGATTCTGGTAGGGCTCATGCTCGTCTGGGTGGCCCTCGGGATGTTCGGCATTGAAAAATGCTCCATTTCTGGAAGCCTCCTTTATCGGTTAAGGTTAACCGGCCTATTCGGCGCATTTGGCCTCGGGCTCGCCTATGGGGTCCTATCCGGTTCCTGCACCTTCGGTTTTATCGCCCCCATTCTGGCCATCATCACGATCCAGAAGGAAGTGGCGACAGGCGTGCTTTTTATTCTACTCTTTGCCGCAGGACATTGCCTTCCCATCGTCGTTGCGGGAAGCTCAACGGCTGCGGTGAAAAGGGTCCTCGAAAACAGCAGTTGGCAAGGCGCCGGGAATTGGTTTCGAAAAGGAGCAGGCGCTGTCATCGCCATGTTGGGAATCTATTTCATCGCAAACCCCTTTTTCGGCGCATGAAGAGAGGGATGATTCCCTATCATTATTTTGGAGGGAGGTTGGCATGGAAGGAAAGGTAGTAAAGAGGCTTTCATTTCTGGATCGTTTTTTGACCCTCTGGATATTCCTGGCCATGTTCGTAGGCGTGGGCTGGGGGTATCTTTATCCCGGCGTCCGCGAGGTCATCGATTACTTTCAGGTGGGAACCACGAATATCCCCATCGCCATCGGCCTGATTCTTATGATGTACTCTCCTCAGCCAAGGTGAAATACGAGCAACTGGGACAGGTGTTCAGAAACGTCAAGGTCCTTATCCTTTCCCTCATCCAGAACTGGATCATCGGACCGATCCTGATGTTCCTCCTGGCGATTGCGTTCCTTTCGGGCCGACAGGACTACATGGTGGGCCTGATCATGATCGGCCTCGCCCGCTGCATCGCCATGGTGATCGTGTGGAACGATCTTGCGGAGGGGGACGCCGAATATGCCGCAGGTCTGGTGGCCTTTAATGCCATTTTCCAGGTTCTCTTTTTCTCGCTCTACGCGTATATCTTCATCACGGTAGTCCCCCGGTGGCTTGGGTTTAAGGGCGAGGTGGTGGATATTTCCATAAAGGAGATCGCAGAGAGCGTGTTCATCTACCTCGGGGTCCCGTTTATCGGGGGGATCCTCAGCCGGCTGATCGGACTCAGGACAAAGGGCCGCGCCTGGTACGAAGAAAAATTCGTTCCCAAGATCAGCCCGATCACCCTGATCGCCCTCCTTTTCACGATCATAGTCATGTTTTCCCTCAAGGGACAGTATATTGTTCAACTCCCTCTGGATGTGATCCGGGTAGCTATTCCGCTTTGCGTCTATTTTGTGGTGATGTTTTTTGCCTCCTTCTGGCTTTCCATGAAGGTGGGGGCTTCCTACGAGTGGTGGTGGAGGGCGTGGGCCTTTTCCAGAACTACCGGAGCCAGTTCAGAGAGATCCTCATGAACAAGACGCCTCAGCAACTGATACAGATTCTGCGGAAGAAGGTGGAAGGGAAGTAGAAAATCCCGTCTCCATACCCCTGGTAGCCATTGCGGGACTTGTCCGCGAGAATCGGCGTTCTCTTAGGCTATGAAAAAGCCAAATTGTCGAGGCTGACCTTTCCCAAAAAGCTAATTTAGGATTTTGCTTAAGTCCAGATATCTTGCCACGACACGCACATGTCGTCCCCCATTGCCATCCCGGATATTATTCTCTTATCACACGGTTGGGTGAGGTTGTGATACAGAACAGTGATCGCAGATTTTGTGCGCGATCCAGCGTATACCATATGTTGAGGTGCCGCAAACGATTACTTCTGATAAGGTTGAGGAGTGAAAGGCAGGGGTATCAATATGCCCTGCCTTTCAAGTTTTCCACTTTTCGTCGTGCGGTTCCCTATCCCGCAAAAGCAAAGTCGGCCCATGTTCCACAACGATTCTTGTAATCGAAATTCTTTCCATGATCTTTGTATGTCCAGAAGGATGTATGGCAATGCTTCAGGTTTTTCAGAAAAGGCATCGGGACGTTTTCAAGGCGTATGGGCCCACCGTCCAATCCCTTCATAAGATGCTGTTTCATTTCCCCAAAGGGCATTTTGACATGAAGCTCCCCATTTGTTTCTTCTGTGTCGATCTTCACATACTTGACCCCCAATATTTTTTTCATAAGCAGGGCGCCCACGTTCGTAGTAACCAACGTATCAAGGACTTTCCGCTGCTCCTCTGTGGCATTATCACTCACATATATCCCACCCTCTGATCCATTCTTCATGAAGTCTTCAAATTTGGGGTAAAGGATATCGCCATTATAGATAGCCGTAATGCCAGAGAGATCAACATCATTGACTTTTCCCTCTTTTATGCGAAAAACCATGTAGTACCTACAGCCGCCCTCAACATCCCTTCCAAAATAGTAGGGACAATGTCCCTCAGCAGCACACGCCTCATTATAGGTTCCCTTTACCTGCCAGCCAGGTCTTAATTCTTCCATAGCATAACCTCCTCTCCCCGATGCAGAAAATATCTTTCGCGAAAGGCCGAGATAAATCATAGTTCATCGTTCGATCTTTTCGCGACCAGGACAGTTATTCTTCCCAAAAATTTCTTTGGTTTTCCATCGAGTATGCTTGTTGACCTCCTGATAGAACACCACGTTCCATCAGGAGGCGGGTTGGCACATTTTAAGAGATTTTTTCATAAGGCGCCTCCTCATCGGAGGTGGACGGTGAGATTGAAATAAAGTATCTCATCAATGATAGTGAAAGTCAATCAAGGAGGATTCTTCCCAAGATCCGCGATTGGTTTTGCATAAATTGGTGGTTTGTGCGTGACGGCGTGGAAGAAACTCGTCTGAGTGGTCCGCAGACCTTAGAGAGCGGCTATTTGGGCCATGGCGGAGCCGGAAACGTCAATGAACGGGATTCATCAATGCGACCGGGCATACTTCTCCCCTCAATGGCCTCATCCGACTTGTCCCTCCAAATGCTGCAGTCACGTTTGGGCAAATTCCCAACTCCCCAGACGCACTCGTGTGAATAGATCTCGCAGATTCCTTTTCACCTTCAAGTAAATGTGTCGCCCGTGGAAGACGATCTTGCCCGCCTGCCCATAAAGTTTCCACCTCAGGGTTTGCACCTGATGACGATGCCAGGACTTATCCAATGTGCTCAGCACAAACAATCTGCCCACATTGTAGGCCAATATCCCAATACGGAAGAATACCGCATTGGCCTCAAACTGCCCGCATGGCATACGCTCCATTCCAAAACCGATCTTCAGTTCCTTGATTCGATTCTCACTACATTCCCCGCGCTGATTGTACCATTGCACCACCTCTTCCGCCGACCCCTCGCGGTTGCTCACTATTGCCGTGTACTTCTCAGACGCCTCTCCCTCACCAAACAGCCTCCCTTGATACGGCCGACGGATCACCACCAGACGAAATGCCTTATCCGTTTTATTCATACAATGCACCGTATCGGCTATGTATCCGTTCCGGTAAGGTTTCCAATCTTCCTCCGTAAAATTGCCGATCTCTTTGACCACCGCTCTATCCAGATCCGCACCTATAGCAAATTGAATCCCACGGCTATCGCAATAATTGATTACTTCGGCTTGATACGCTGCACTATCAGAACGAAACGCTTTGATCCTTTTCCCTCTCGGCATTTGCCGCTCACAATATTTCAGAAATTCCAGGTTCCTCGCTCCCGGCGAATCGTTCCCCTCACGGAATTCATCCCCCACAATCAGACCGTTCTCCGCCAGATGACCCACCATCGGCATATAACCCGTATACCCCTTGTAGGTCATCTTCGCCGATTCTTTCTCAGCCTCTATCCCCTTCCCATCAATGTCCAGCGTGTATCCTTTTCCTTTCTCTCGCTTCAGCCTACGTTTCAGCACTTGCCGATTCACCTTCTCAAGCCCTTCAAGTCCACCATTATTTCCGCTTCTCCGCAGCCAATCCCCACACGCGTCCGCAGAAGGCAGCCGTTTCATTTGCAAAAGTTCCCGCAGACCTCCATCATCCCTGATCTCCCGGCTGTCCTCCAGTGTGCGTCCCCCGCCATTCAGCATTAATATCAGTGGAAATACCTGTTCGCTCGCCAGGCACCCGGCGCCACTTCCAGGCCCAGGCAGGCATCGGTCCACCATCTCCTTCAATCCAAAACCCACCGCAAATTCCCCCAGCAATCCCAACCCCGCGTGCGATGTTATCAGGTCCCTCGTCGTTTCTAGCTTGAAAGGCAGCACCGTTTGCTTTATCATCTCCTTCTCACCTCGTTGGTTCAGTTCGTGTTGCCTGGTAACAACACTTATCTAACTGTTCCAACGAGGTTTTTCAATTTATTTCACCTCTCAACAACCATCAATCGCGGATCTTGGGAAAACAGAAGGGAACTGAACCTGTCTTCAATTAGGCAGTGGATTTGTGTCACATAGCCGTTTTGCTTTTTTCGTAAATTTCCTTTACAATTTCAAGTTTGGACTTGCCCTCCGTATCTAGGTGGAGGCGCTCCACCTCTTCTTCAATGAAAGGCAAATTCTCTGAGATCAGTGTGTAGGCTGATTCAAAGGAGTGGAAATAGTCGAGGTCGGACTTTGCCCTTTGGTAGGAATCACAGGCCTCCGAAACGAATCGCACGGCATTCTTAAAAAAGAAATCATTGAAAAAATTGCGACGTGATTTGTCGACCATTGAGCAGGGAGTCCTTTCCGTATCGTCAGATATCTAATAATCTTTGTAACACGAGCACACATGCTCATGATGTGGGTGAAAATGAGCGTCCTTAATCGTCCACCATTCTGGGGGCCTCTTCCAGCCGGCTGGGATGTCGTCGCGGTCTTGCCATATTCTGATCAGTCTGTGGTCGCGTGAAAGGAGCCTCTGGGCGAAAGAAGCGTGTCTTTCTTTTACAATACTCTCTTCCATGTTACCAAAAAAGGATACGCCCAGAATCGATTCAGAGATACCGGTGTCAGGCACGGCACGAACATTCTGCTTTGCGTCGATCACATAATGAAAAGAAGGCTTCGTTGCGAGCCCTGTGTAGCGGGGCGCTTGACTAGTCAAAAAACAAAATGCCGAAATGATCTTGTCAAAGACGAAAGATGTCAGATCCCACCCGGGAAAGTCTCGATCAAGTTCGGCTGGAGCAAGCACTTCATGGAATCGGCCCTTTTCATCCGTAAGCCTCAGGCCGTCGATACGATAGTCACGCCATACGTTCGGCGCCGAACAATAGAAGTCAATATCAGATTTGGATGAATAGATCACAATGTGGATCTGACCGGCGAGAAAGAAACCATCGTGCATGGTACGCCCTCCTTCAAAGGAGGGCGTACCGGTTGAATCGAAATGGGGGCTCATTCTGAAGATCTGCTCAAAGCATGAAAGGAACTCGAACAGGTCTTCATCAACATGGGGAAAATAGCGGACGAGAACACGAGCCTCCAAGGCATGGATGTCGTCTTTGTCATGATAGGACCCATCATTCCCATTCGACACGATGCGCCCCTCTTGAATGGCGAGGGAATACGCCCCTCTTTTTTCAGAAAGCCACAAGTACCACTGAGGGAGTCCTTCGGATGTGGAGATCTGAGATATTTGAGAGAACCCCAAGTGTCGGCGCGCGGCATCGTTCTGAAAGGCCTTTTGAAACAATTCGAGCAGAAGTGTTTCCGCTGTGACAATGGGATCGACGCATTTTTTTACTGTCATGGTTCTCTGTCCCGGTCAATAGCTACTTCTTCAGCCGATAGCCAGGCCAACGGTCCATGAAATAATCCTGCATCATGATCAGGTTAATCATCATGATCAGGAAGGCAGACGCATTTTCCGAGGGATGGGAAACCCCTTCGGAGACGCCGAGAAGCGTGGGTCCCCAAGCGTAATAAGCCAATGCGAAAAGAAGTCCCAGGGCGATGGCAACGACAGTCTTTAAAATGGGCCGAAGGATACGATTCATCTTCTCATAGGCCTGGCCGAAGAAAATATTCTGGATGAGGGCGATGACGAGAACAAAGTTTGCCATCGTAACTGTGTGGCTGTAGCGCCAGCCGAAGTTGGCTTCATTCTGGCCGCCCAAATAGGCCTCCTCCCAGAGATAGTCAAAGATGTAGAGTTGAACGCGAAAGACGATATAGCCGATGACAAGACTCACGATCGCAAAAAAGATGAACCGCCAGGGCTGTTTCTGTACTAGATTATACGGCCATCCGTCCCAGAGGTGAAAGGCGTAGAAAACACCGACAACTGAGCAAAACAGAATGCCGAGACTGAATTCTGCGCTGTTGGTGTGGGCAATGCCCTCCCACCAAGGAGGGACCGCCGTATAAATCTGCTTTGGATAGAACATGGACCCAAGATGCGGATGGAAGAAGATGAAATACACATAGATGGCGAAAACCGCCATCACGGACCACATAGCCAGGCCGAGCTTGGGTTGTCTCAGTTCGGGAAACAAATCCTTTCCAATCCCGAACATGAACCACACGCTCAACAGGAAGAAGGGAATGGAAAGGGACAGCATTGCCCATGAGGCCGTTTCTCGAGCGGAGGTCGGGTCCTGTCCGAATTTTCCGTACTGAGCCAGGCTGTTCCAATTGAAATAGGTGATGCCGAACTTGCCCATGACAAAGAAGACAAACCCTATGATGAGGACGAGGTAAATGACAACCATCAGTGCTGTGAGCACCGCCCCCTTTCCCACCGGGTTTCCATTCTGTAAAAAGCCACGAGAAAATGGCCAAAAATCGAACAACTCTGTTTGCCACAAAAGAATCAAAAGCGTCCATATGACAAGTGAAAACCCGAGGAGAGGCGTATAAAGTTTAAAAAATCCTTCAACAGAAAAAAAGACCCACCAAACGACAAAGGTGGCGATGAGAAGAACGATCAGGTTGACGATACCTGAGAGACCGACGGACCATCGGGGTTCCAATTGTCTTGTCGCAAGCCAATTCTCGTGTGATTGATTATCGCTCATGAACATACCCCCAAGGTAGTTTTCAAAAACCCTGCGCCAGTGAAATCCAGGGGTCGAACCCCGAATGGAACATTCTTGTAGAGATCGATCCCTTCAATGCGAGAGGAGAGCTCTCTCACCATCGGCTAGAAAACGATCTCATCGCCGTTTCCAAGATAGACGTTGGATGTTTTTGCCCGTGCCAGTGTTCCGGTTTTCTTATAAGAAAGGTTCTTGTCGGTACCGTGGACAATGGGCAAGCCGGCTTGTTCGGCCTTCTCGGCCCAGATCCAGCCGGTGCAGTGGTTGCACCCGATCTTTGTCAGGTTGTAAGTCTTCACGCCCTTGATGATATCGTCGAATTTCGGGTCCCAGTTTTCAAAAACCGAAATATGGAGGCCACCGTAGCAACCGTAGTTTTTGTTCCCGTCTTTGAAGTTTCGCTTCGCATAGTTGATCAGCGTCAAGATTCCCGGATGGCAACAGCCGGTTACCGTCACATAGCCTTTCCCCTTAAGATTGAAATAAAGCACATTTTCCCCCCTCACCTGCAGGGTGGCAGGGGCATCAAAGAAGACGAGCGCAGCGCCGTCCTGGAGCTTGTAGAGCTTGTTCGTCTGGGTCACGATGAGCTCGCCTGTATGGGGAACCGTGTTTTTCGGGCAGCCGGGTGTCGCGGAGAAATCGGCGCCCTTGAGAAGCTTGAAGCTTTTTTTCATGGAGGTACCGGGGAAGTACATCTTGATATCAGGCTGATGCTTCAGGGTACTCTCAATCCCGAAGTAGTGATCAATGTGATCGTGGGAAATGATCAAGGTACTGATCTCTTTGTTCTTGAGCATCTTGTCGATGCCGTCCTTTTCGAACACATAATCCACCCAATCATTGCTCCATCCTGTATCGAGGAGATAGGTAGTCTTCTTGCCGTCAAGAGCTTCCACTTCGACTAGTGCGGCGTATCCACCCAGATTTTCCTCCGTATACTTCACGTCGTACTGGTTTGTGTTGATGCCGCCGGCAGCCTTAATGTCCTTACCAAGGGTTGCATTGTCAAACCAGCTTGTCTCGGAAATACAGTGAACCTTCAGGCCTTTTATTTCGCCGAAGTCTTCCCGTTTCCGCCCAGCATAAGCCTTCGTTAACGTTCCCACGCCGCCCGAAAGTCCAACAGCAGCACCTGTTACCGCCATGCTTTTCAGAAAGTCTCTCCTTTTCATAAGGATCCTCCTTTTTTGTGATGTTTAGTTAACAATATCGCCCGAGGAAAGGTTCCCTTCCATAAAGCGTTTAAGCACGTCATCCACGTTGCCGATTACATTATATATTAACTGAACGGAAGAGCGGTTCAACTTATCCTGATAATCCTTGCGGATTCCTCCGCAGATAATAACATCTGCGTTCATGTGAAGCACGAGGGAGCATAATTCGTCAGGATTCAGGGCTTCCAGCGCTATGACTTCTCGGTTAAGAATCGCCCCATTTTCAACAATGAGGGACAGCAATTGCGCCGCATCATAGTACTTCGGGGCAATTCTTCCGTTCCGTGCGCATACGACCACATGCATAGACTCCCTCCCTATTTGTAGTTGTACTGCATCGACTGTGCCATTATAAAATTTGTAGCAATTCATGATAGATAGGGCGCAGCTAGTCCTTGGAGCGCAATCATGTGCCTGTTATGTTGCAGGGCAGGGCCATAGGAAAAAATGGAAGGGCAGATATTACAAGAATATCGGTATATTATGGAATGCAACAAATCGCAACAACGTTGCAAAATGTTGTATGATGTGGTTTAGGTAAGGAGCCCCAAGCGTTTCATCTTCCGCCATAAGGTGGTGCGGTCCATGGAAAGCGTCTCAGCAGTTTTCTGGCGTTTCCAGCGGTTTTCTCGCAGGGCATTGAGAATGCAGATGCGTTCTTCGTTGTCGATGAGCGGCAAATCACTTTCCTGTAAGAGCTCATCGTCACAGGCCTTTCCATCCTGAGTGCGGAAAACACAGGCAGGCAGCATCTCGCGCGCAATGGGCTTTCCCTGACTCATGATGCAGGCATGTTCGATAATATGTTTGAGTTCTCGAACGTTACCAGGATAACTGTAGCGAAGAAGAAGATCCTTTGCATCCGGGCAAAGCATGCCCATCGCAGAGCCATTGGTGTGACGAGGATACATTTCTCTGAGAAAAAGGTCGATAAAAACCCCAATATCCGACGGCCGCTCTCTGAGCGATGGAGTTTCTATAGCGATGACATTCAGCCGATAAAAGAGATCTTCCCTGAAGCTGCCTTCAGCCACCATCTGTTCAATATTGCGATTGGTCGATGAAATCACTCGCACGTCCACAACAACAGGTCTCGACGCTCCCAGGGGGTAAAAGGTTTTTTCGTCGAGAACCTGAAGAAGTTTGGCCTGCAGACTCAAAGGAAGCTCGCCGATTTCGTCGAGAAAAATTGTTCCTCCTTTAGCCAGCTGGAATCTGCCGGGTTTATCGGTCTTGGCGTCGGTAAAGGCGCCTTTCTTATACCCGAAGAATTCAGATTCGAGCAGGCCCCCCGGTACGGCCGCGCAATTGACTTTTATGAACCGTCCCCTGCTCCGCGCGCTCGCGCGGTGAATGGAGCGTGCTATGAGGTCCTTTCCGGTACCTGTCTCCCCTGTGATAAGTATTTTGGCGTCCGTTTTTGCTGCAACTGTGAGAATGTCGATTATATCGATAATTTTCGAGTCATTTCCGATGATCTCTTGGAAGGGGGATGCATCGGCAGGTTCCTTTTCTTTTCCGCCAAAACGGCCCTGAGCGGTCTCGGGGAGAGGCTCCTGAAAGCACTCGATAGCACCCGTGACGTTCGCATTGCCATCCATCAGAACCGATACGGCGATTTCAATGGGTATTTCAATGTTGTCTTTTGTCAGAATGGTGTTACGTGCTCGAAGATCGATGTGTTTCTTTTCCATCGCCGCTCTAAGGGGGCAAGCATCGAAGCACTGCTTGGCACGAAATACCTCATAGCACTTGGAGGACAGAGCCTCGGACTCCGTGAACCCAGTGATTTTTTCGGCGTATGCGTTGAAGGAAACAATCTTCATCTCTGTGTCGATTACAAAAATGCCGACGGGGACGATATCTAGGTAGGTGCTTTCTTTATTCACGGTGGTTACCACAGAGATCTACATCTCTGTAAAAAGAGACGCTTAGGTGCTCCGGTCGTTGTCATGATGACCAACGTTCTTGATCCGTTTGGAGCATGAGCACTCATTAAAGCTATCTGCTTTCAATAGATGCTTCTAAGACACGGGACGTTCCCTTAATAGTATATGACGCGCAATACTGTCAATCATTTTGTGGCAATTCAGTCTCCTGATCAAGGAAGGCCTGAATCCGGAATGAATACTGCGCGGCCTGATCAGCGGAAGGGCTAAAGATAGGGGAGATTTGAGAAGCGGAGCCCATTGAACCTGTTTCCTTCAAAAATCAGGAAGGGTAAGTCTTCGGATGTACGGGTGCACACATAGATAATTATGAGAGGCCGGAAGTTGACAATCTAACCGGATATGCCATTCATCCCATTACAACTGGCATCACAATACTTCAAAATCTGTAGATTCAATGATACCCAAATAAACATGACTTTTCGAGTGGCTTTATGGAGCCTGGGTGGGATTGGAAATATCTTGCCACGAGATGCACATGTCCTCAGCCGATTGCCACCCCGGATAGTATTCTCTTATCAAAGGTTTGGGTGAGGTTGTGATCTCTATGTGATATCCAAAAGTCCAAGGGCCAAGAGGCAGGAATATGATGTGATCTAGATTGATCCCGATATTGAGGCGTCCCCGGGGCAGGGGCGACCTTGCACCAACAGGACCGGAAAGCAGTGTTAAGCTTATGTTCTTAAAGGCTTTTCCTCCAGCTCAGTATGATGTCTGTCCAAAATCGCCATGGCCTCAGCTCGGATCTCATCTTTGAGGGATTCCGGTTCCAGGACCCGGGCCTGTGATCCCCAGCTCATAATCCAGGCCTTAATTTCGATTGTCCCTGCCACCTCCGCCTCAAAGACAACCGACCCGTCATCCCGGGGGTGGATTTCCTGGCTCTCGTGCCAGATCTTCTCCTTAACGTAACCGGCCACTTCAGGCGAAAACCATACCCTCACCTTCACCGGCTCCCCCTGGAACACGCCGAAACTCTGCCGCGTGAAATCCTTGAAATCGAAATCTTCGGGCACTTCAAAGGTCTCCTTGGTCTGGTGGAGCAGCTTGATTCGGTCCAGAGCGAAGACCCTGACCTCGTTTCTGAGGTGGCAGCACCCGATCATGTAGAAGGACCCGTTGAAAAACCAGATCCGGTAGGGATCCACCTTCCTCCTGGTCTCCTTTTTCCGGCTCATGGTGTAGTAGACCATGTCCACCCTTCTCTTCTTGACGGCCGCGTCGTTGACCCGGTTGATGATCTCCCTGAACCGTTCGTATTCCTTGAAAGGCTTGACTTCCAGGTCGAGCGTCTGCTCCACCTCCTGGAGGTATTTGAGGGACTCGGGGGGGAGGGTGGTCTTGATTTTCAGGAACAGCGATTCAAGGGCATCGTGGAACAGGGTGCCCCTGAACACCTCGAGCATGTCCCCGCTGAAATAGAGGGCCATCAGCTCCGGGAGGCTGAAAGGAACGGGAATCTGGTGTTTCACTGTATCGAGCAGGGACCAGAGGCTTTTGCCCTCCTGCTTCTCGGTGTAGATGGGGAAGCCTGCCAACTGCAAGGCTTCAAGGTCCCGGTAGACCGTCCTGGGGTGGCACTCCAGCTCCGATGCCAGGTCAGCGGCTGATTTTCCCCTTGTCGCTGAAATGAGCGTCTGGATGATCCTCCATTGTCTCCCTAACTGATCGCCTCTGGCCATGGTATTCCTCCACAATTCCTCTCAACCTAAAAGGGAATTTTGTAACACCCTATCAGAATTTCCGCCGTTTGTTCATAAATCGGCATTTTTTTTGAAAAATTGACTTCCTTGTGACCGTATCTGTCAAAGCCCCCTGGTATCATTCGGTCACATTTCCAGCAAAAGGAGGCTGCAACCATGGAAAACACGATCAGAGAATACCTCGAGGGGCTGAAGTTAGGCCGAAAACAAATCTACCGGAACCTGGGCGTCTTTCCCCTGCTCTCCACATACGAACTGTCCCTGGAGTACCTGACACTGGATGAGGCCCTCCCGGAAGGCCTGATCGAGGTGGTGGAGTTGGACGAGGGGGGTTCGGTGCCGGAACTCAGGGTCATCAACCGGTCCCCCCTCATGGTCCTGATCTTGGACGGGGAGGAACTGGTGGGTGCCAAGCAGAACAGGATCGTGAACACCACCATCCTGATCAAGGCAAAGTCCACCACGGTCATCCCGGTCAGCTGCGTGGAACACGGCCGGTGGTCCTACAGCTCCGCCCGGTTC
>Ga0307425_1000148_pt1 | contig 41659 bp, 36 predicted proteins | sample SalMarWE160330MG_FD_202152 | JGI IMG/M metagenome (GOLD analysis project Ga0307425, IMG submission 202152) | Salt marsh sediment microbial communities from the Plum Island Ecosystem LTER, Massachusetts, United States - WE1603-30 | ecosystem: Environmental > Aquatic > Marine > Intertidal zone >... | reverse complement strand
AGTTCCAATAACACCGGACGTTCGGTCCTCGAGAATTCCAGCAGATTTTTAACCACCTGGCTGGCCCTGTCTGCCTGGGCGAGAATCTCCATCATCATTTCCGAAGCTTCCTCTTTTGTCATCTCCGTAAATTCTTCCATTAAGCTTTCTGCGGTCAGAGAAATATTGTTGAGAGGATTGTTCAGTTCATGAGCGATACCTGACGTAAAGGTGCCGATGGACGCCATTTTTCTCGATTGTAACAATTGTTCCTGTTTTGTTTCAAGTTGTTTGCCCATCTCATTGAATGTCTCTATCAGGTGGGTAACCTCATCTTCTCTTTCCGATTCATAAACAATGGGCCTGAATGTTCCTTTTGCCGCCTCTTCGGTTGCATTTTGCATCAAGGCAACAGGTTTGAGGATGCCTTTGGAAATTAATTGAAGAATCAAAACCACAAAAACGATAAAGCTGATCAAGAAAACCAAAGGAATGATCCCGATACGATGGATGGCATTTTGAATTCGAAGGCGCTTGGTCATAATCAGTTCATTGGCAAAATCGACCATTTTTTTGCCTTTGGTTCTGATCAGTTCAACATTGAGTTCGCCCTTATCCGTTTTAACTCGTTTCATATTTTCGTCTAATATGGTTTTGTAAACATTGAGGTCGTTCTGAAATTCCGCAATTTTATCGGGTCCAACAATACGTTCGACATCTTTGGCAAGTTCACGGGAGAAGTCTTCAATTTTAAAAAAGTAAAATATGGTTTCATTAAGGCTTGTAACATCTTTAAAATAAATAAAATTTTTCTCATAGCGCCTCATTTCGAGGATATTGTCGCGAAAGTCATCAAATTTTTGAATAAGCTCCATTTTTTCCTGAAGGGAAAATATATAATGATAATATAGAACATGGAGTGCGCCGATAAATACCAGACAAACAGTCAGCAAGACCATAACTTTACTTTTTATTGTTTTCATTACGAAATTCCTTGAGCATTGAAAAACCAATCAAACCATCTTCGAAATACAATATTGCGCCAAGCTCGTGATATACCACCTAAGTATTTTACGAGCAAGGCAATAATTAATGGGTGAACCCCATCAATTCATTTATTGAGATCACCGATAACAAATGAGCGTATAAATAAGTTCGATAGCTTGCAAGTACCTTTGTTAACTCTAAATTGTGATACGTTAATGACTTATCACGAAATTGATACCCTTTTAAATTTCGTGTAGCTTGCCAGTACGTCGAAATGCCTGAATTAAAGATACCAAAATAGTCTGTTGTCAAGTCAAGCAAGTCCTGATTATAATTCAAATCATTTTCGTCCACCGACATCTAACAGCATATGGTTTACCAACCACCCTTATTATAGTCAACATTTTGACAGCCATCGCTCATCTTTGTCATATTTTTATCATAAAATCGACCCATATTGCTCAATAACAATTTAATTTTACTATATCTTTAACATTTCTTTCTTCAAGAAAATCCGGCACACTTATTGCTTATCTACAATCTGATAAAAATCCCTTAATTTAAAACAATTGCTGAATTTAATTTTAGGACATTTTTTTCCATCTGCTATAACCCTATGAAACTGAGCAAAAAACTCATATCGACCACCTTGTGTACGGTCTTGTTGCCGCTCGTCATTGTCACAACGGTATCTCTTTGGTATATCACCGGGCAATTCCGCAACTTGTATATCGATTCGGCCCAGGGTTATCTTCGGGCCGGAGCTGAGAAACTATCGACATATTTTGCACAGCGTGTTTCCGAGGTTTCCACTTATGCCAATACTTCACTGATACGCACCATGGACTGGCAGCAAATCGGACCTTTTTTGAAAAAGGAGCTCGAACGCCATAATGGAACGTATGAAAAGCTCTTTCTGGGCGCGCTAAACTCCAATTACTTCGTGACTTCCGGAGGAAACCCGTCCTATGGCGGATTGGCCAGTTTTGACAATGCAAATCCAAAAGCCAAGCTGAAATCCATCGCCAAACGGAACTACTGGCAATATCTGGTGGGCAACAATTCATTGGCGGATGCACGGACCTATATATCAGATCCCATCATTTCATACACCACCGGAGTCCGTCAGGTGGTGGTCGGTGCGACGATTTTATCCGGGTCCGACAGCAGGGTCCTGGGCATGCTGGGCGGAACCATCCAATGGGATGTTATCGAATCGCTGATCAACGAAGTACAAAACGAAATACTCAAAGATTTCGGCAAGTCGGCCAAAGTATGTCTGGTCACACAAAATGGCATCTACGTGTATCATTGGGATCCTGCTAAAGCCATTCATCTCAAACTGAACAATAATGGCAGACCCATCCTCAATGAGATCGGTGAAAAGGTGGCTGTTCGGATGAAGATAACCGAGGAGCCATCCAAAAAACTGGCTCTGGCCGGCAAAGAAATGATCCAGGGCCAAGAGGGCTTTGCCTTCTTTACCGATCCGGAATTGGGTCAGGAGATGGCCATCATGTTTGCACCCGTACGATCGGCCAATTATTCCATGGCAATGGTCGTCCCAAAGGTTCAGATTTTATCTTCGCTAAAATACCTTCGGTGGTTCTTTGTCGCCATTGCCCTGGTCTCCATCTTGCTTGTTATGGTTATTTATTTGTCGGTGGCCAAAAGAATTACCCACCCTATCGAAGCTTTGAGCATCGCGGCTAAAAATTTGGCAAAAGGAAACTGGCAAACACACATTTCACCCAATGGAAGTGATGAAGTTCGAGATCTAACATTGGCCTTCGACGAAATGGCCTCTTCTTTAAAAAAACGCGAAGCAGCTTTAAAAGAGAGCGAGACCAGATTTCGGGCCATCTTTGAATCGACATCGGACTGCATTCTGGTTTGGGACAAAAAATACAACTGCCTGTTTGCGAATCAGGCTGCAACACATCATTTATTAACAACCCACGATAATATATCGGGCAAAAATATACAGAATGTTCTGGGTCATATACCGGATTTGGCGAATTCCTGGGTTCAACGCATCGACAAGATATTTGAAAAAGGTGAAGGATTGAGGGCCGAAGATGCTGTTTTTATGAACGGCAATACCGTTTACAATGAATCTGTCTTTTCCCCCATAAGAAATAGTGAAAGACATGTTATTGCCGTTGGCATCGCATTTCGCGATATTACCGAGAGAAAAGAGGCAGCGGAAAAAATTATCCAGCACAATAATGAAGTATCAGAAGCCAACAAACGCTTCGAAGTGCTGGTGGCAAACACAACCGAGCGTGAGAAACGGATGCTTGAACTTAAACAGGAAGTCAATGACCTGCTGGTGTCTGCTGGAAAAAAAATGAAATACAGCGCGCCTAAGAAGGTGGAAGATCTGCTTAATTAAATATATTAACAGGAGGTATAAAACATGCCATTAACCCTTTACTGGATGCATTGCGGTGGATGCGGCGGAGATACTCACGCCTTGCTCAATGCCCACTCTCCTGATTTTACCGAGCTTTTTAAATCACTTGATATTCAGGTTCTATGGCAACCTTCGTTATCAAATATCACTGCAAAAGAACATCATGATCTTGTTGGTAGAATGCTTTCCGGCGAGCAACAGTTGGACATTCTTTGTGTTGAAGGTGCTGTTGTACGAGGTCCTTCGGGAACGGGCATGTTCGAAACCATGGAAGGCAGGCCTCAAAAAGATATTTTGGCCGGTCTTTGTACCCAAGCAAAATTTGTGATTGCTGTGGGTACCTGTGCCAGTTTCGGTGGAATCAGTGCAGAATGTGAAATTGAAGCCAGCGGTTTGCAGTTTCTCAAACAAAGCAAAGGCGGTTTTCTGGGTGAATCTTTTAGATCCCAGAGCGGCATGCCCGTCATTAACTTGCCTGGCTGTCCCTGTCATCCATCGATAGTGACAGGGGTACTCACTGCACTGGTCCATTCCAAACCGCTATCCCTCAACCCATACAATTCTCCACTTGAATGGTATGGCCTTCTGGTTCATCAGGGTTGTACGCGGAATGAATACCATGAATACCGGGTTGAAGACAGCATTTTTGGTGAAAAAGGGTGTATGTTTTTCCATCTGGGTTGTCGCGGCCCGCTGGCCTTTGGTTCATGCAACAAAATTCTGTGGAATGGACGAAGTTCTAAAACCCGTGTCGGCGTGCCGTGTTTTGGGTGCACACTTCCGGATTTTCCACAATCTTCACCTTTTTTTGAAACACCGAATATTGAAGGCATTCCTGATGAACTCCCTGACGGCGTAGATCGAGCTCATTATATGGCCTACAAGGCTATGGCGGCTGCCGCAGCGCCTGAAAGACTGAAAAAGCGAAAAACAGAGGTGTAACATTTGAATAATCAAAAAACGAAAATAATCAATGCGCCGTTGAATCGAGTTGAGGGAGATCTCGAGATTCGCGTGCGTCTGGAGGATGACAGGGTATCCGAAGCATGGAGTGTCGGGGTAATGTTCCGCGGCATTGAAAACATGCTAAAAAATCGCGGGCCCCTTGATGGACTGATCATTACGCCACGCATTTGCGGTATTTGCAGTACGGCTCATTTAACTGCCGCCGCCAAGGCATTGGATGCCATTTCAGGGGCCAACGTACCGGCCAATGCCATGATTGTTCGCAATCTATCGCTCATGGCGGAACATGTTCAAAGTGATATGCGTCACGGATTTTTGATGTACACGGCAGACTTCGTGAATCCTGCATACAACAAGCAATCACTTTATGATGAAGCGGTAAAACGCTATGAGCCGTTCAAAGGAAAAACGGTTATTGATGTGATTAAACGTACGAAAGAAATACTGGAAACGATTGCGATTTTTGGAGGACAATGGCCTCATTCGTCATATATGGTGCCCGGTGGTATCGCTTCGAACCCCAACATGAATGATATCATGCAATGCAAATACCTGATCGACAAATTTTCATCCTGGTATGAAAAAAGGATTCTCGGATGTTCCCTGGAGAGATGGTTGAACGTTCAAAGCAGTGCGGATCTGGACGCATGGCTGGATGAAAGCGAATCTCATTACAACAGCGAAATCGGATTTTATATCCGATATGCCCGCGATATCGGACTTGATAAAATCGGGAAAGGCCATACCAATTTTATTAGCTTCGGTCAACTGGATCTGCCCGAAAATTCAAAAGTCAAAAGTCGGAGCCAAAATTCACATTTTCTAATTCCGGCAGGTTTTGCTCGACATGCAGAAATAGAACCGTTTGATCAGAAAAAAATCTTCGAGCATGTCGCCTTTTCCTGGTATGCAGACGACAATGGCGGCAAACACCCTTTTTCAGGTGAAACACATCCTTATGCTACCGGCGAAGAAAGTGAAAAATATTCCTGGACCAAAGCGCCGCGATATGATGGAATGCCCGCTGAAACCGGGCCCTTGGCAGAAATGATCATTTCTCAACATCCGCTTTTCACAGATCTGATCAATACAATGGGCTCCAGTGCTTTTGTCCGTGAACTTGCCCGTCTGACTCGGCCTGCAGAACTCATTCCTGCAATGAAACAATGGATCATGGAATTGGACCCTAAAGAAAAATTTTATACACATTCTCCGAACATCACCGATGGTGAGGGATTTGGATTGACCCAGGCCTCACGTGGTGCCCTTGGCCATTGGGTCAGCATTTCGGACAAAAAGATTGCCCACTATCAGATTATTACACCCACAGCTTGGAACGGGTCTCCTCGAGACGCCGAGAGCATCAGAGGACCTTGGGAGGAAGCCCTTATTCACACACCGGTGAAAGATTCGGAAAATCCAGTAGAAATTGGACATGTGGTTCGGTCGTTTGACCCCTGTCTGGTATGTGCAGTGCATGCCATCCAGGGAAAGAAAGAAAACATATGGAAAATTTAGCTATATCCTGGTGTACAACTTGAATAATGATGCAAAAAAACGAATTATATGTGTCGGCAACCGATACAAGCCAGAGGATTCAGCCGGGCCTATGGTTTATGATCAGCTTATGAGCAGCAGACTTCCGGGAGATATTGAAGTGATTGACGGTGGATTGGCCGGGCTAAATCTGCTTCGCTTCATGCATGGTGCGGAACGCGTGGTTTTTATAGATGCTGTAAATGGTTTTAAGCCTTTCGGCGGTGTGATCGTTCTCGATGCCAAAGATGCATCAAGACATGCAGATACGATTTTCGGCCATAGCTCGGGGTTAGCCTATTGTTTACGGGTATTTCCCGAAGTACATGACGGTGAATTGCCTGAAATTTTCGTTGTCGGAATCGAAGGCACCACAGACCCGGAGAAAATTTTAAAAGCGGCTGAAATGGGCCTTGAAATTGCAAACCAAGGGTGTTCCTTGAACTGATTAAATATAAAATGAATGATATAGCACCTGACAATATGATCTACAGACTCCAAAAAGAAAACGAAATATTGCGCGAAGAAATCCGTGTTTCCAGAAGGGCGGCGGATATCACGGCTGATTTAGTGGTTCAACAGTTTGCAAAGGCCGACGACATTCTTATGGAACTCGAGGAAAAGGCCGACAAAGAAAAGCACCTCAAGGATCAGCTGGAGAAACAACTTGAAGAAGCTGTTCATCGTGAAAAGGAACTGAATCGAGAAAAAAACCGGCTTCATGATATGCAAATTGCATCCATCAACATGATGGAAGACCTTGCGTTATCCCAAAAGATTGCTGAAGCCGCCACCATGGCCAAAAGCGAATTTTTAGCCAACATGAGCCATGAAATCCGTACACCCATGAACGGGGTCATTGGGATGGTGAACCTTCTTTTAGATACACCATTGAACGATGAACAGGCGGAATTTGCGGAAACCATCAAAAATAGTTCGGATTCACTGCTGAGAATTATTAATGACATTCTCGATTTTTCAAAAATAGAAGCCGGTAAGCTCGAACTGGAAATCATTGATTTTGATTTGAGGGCTGTACTTTATGAAGTAGGAGATCTTATGGCCTTAAAGGCGCATGAAAAGGGTTTGGAATTTGTCTCCAATATCCATCGGCAGGTCCCGCTTTTATTGTTTGGAGACCCCGGCAGATTCCGTCAGATATTGATAAATTTGGTGGGTAACGCCATCAAGTTTACTGAAAAAGGTGAAATAGCCATCCACGTTTCTTTAGAAGAAAATGACAAAACACTAGCCCCCATAAAATTTGAAATCGTCGACACAGGAATCGGTATCCCTCATGATCGGCTGGAGCAACTTTTCAAGCCTTTCTCTCAGATAGACAGTTCCAGCACCCGCGAGTTCTGCGGAACAGGTCTGGGGCTCACGATATCCAAACAGCTTTCCGAAATGATGGGTGGACAAGTCGGTGTAGAGAGCCAGGAGGGCAAAGGCTCTAAATTTTGGTTTACGGCTGTATTTGAAAAACAGCTTGAACCATCGAGAAAAAAAGAGATCCTTCCCGGAGACATTAGAAATAAATACATTCTGATTGTCGATGACAATGCAACCAATCGACATGTTTTAAGGGAGCAGTTGAAGTCATGGGGCTGCCGATTCAATGAAGCATCCGGCGGTGAAGAAGCGCTGAGAAAAATGCGACAGGAAATCGATAATCATCGCCCGTTTGATCTTGCCATACTTGACATGCAGATGCCGGGAATGGACGGTGAAACGCTCGGGCGAAAAATCAAACAAGATCCTGATTTGAAACATACGATACTTGTCTTGATGACGTCAATCGGCAAACGCGGTGATGCCAAGCGACTCGAAAAAATCGGTTTTGTCGGATATCTCACAAAACCGGTCAAACAGTCACATCTTTATGATTGTCTTGTAACGGTTTCCGGAATGCGGAATGAAACCGCATTGGAACAGCCGATGTCTATTATCACCCGGCACACCATTTACGAGAAACAACAGCGAACGGCTCACATTCTTTTAGCGGAAGACAACATCACAAACCAAAAGGTGGCCTTGAATACCTTAAAAAAATTCGGATACAGTGCTGATGTCGTTAAGAATGGCAAAGAAGCGGTGGAAGCGCTCAAAAAAATTCCATATGATATTGTTTTGATGGATTGCCAAATGCCGGTAATGGATGGTTACGAGGCAACAAATGAAATCCGAAAATGGGAGCAAAAGCTCAAAACCGGTTCGGCTGATGGTTCGGATTCAAAGCTTGAATCTAAGGCCGGATCGAAAAGAGTTCCAATTATTGCAATGACGGCTCATGCCTTAAAAGGTGATCGCGAAAAATGTCTGAATGCCGGCATGGATGACTATATCGCCAAACCGATCCACCCAAGGAAACTGTGTGATGCAATTGGAAAGTGGCTCAACGAACAGGAAGAGGCGTATGAGGCGGAAATTGTCCATGAATCATTACCAAAAGATGATATCTTTGATAAAAAAAGTTTTCTTGACCGGCTCTTGGGTGATGAAGATCTCGCAAAAGAGATCATTAATGGGTTTATTGAGGATTCTTCGCGTCAAGTCAATATCATAAAAGAAGCGGTTGATAACAAGGACACGAATGTGATATTTCGTCAAGCACACTCTCTAAAAGGTGCCGCTGCAAACGTCAGTGCGACGGCCTTTAAAGAGCTTATGTATCAAATTGAAATGGCAGGCGAAACAGGAGATCTGATTAAAGCGGCTTCACTGATCCCGAAACTTGATGAACAATTCGAGGTATTGAAAAAAAACTTAAGCCTGAAATTACTGGCAAAAAATTAGGGGCATTCAATGAGAATATTAATTGCTGAAGACGATGTTACCTCCCGTCTTATTCTGGAAAACATGTTGACCAAATGGGGCTACGATGTCGTCTCTGCTACCGATGGGACTGATGCGTGGAAAAAGCTTCAAGAAGAAGATGCGCCCAAACTGGCCATCCTTGATTGGATGATGCCGGGTATGGAGGGCATCGAGATTTGCCGAAAGATTCGTGAAAATTCAGATAAAGAAGAGCAATACACATATGTGACGCTACTGACGGCAAAAGAATCCAAGGAGAATATCGTCACCGGAATGGATGCCGGTGCAGATGATTACATCACCAAACCTTTTGACATGCATGAACTTCGTGTGCGCGTCCGAGCCGGCCAACGAATCGTTCAGTTGCAATCTGAATTGCTGGAAGCTAAAAAAACCCTGGAAATACAATCGCGGACAGATCCGCTAACAGGCGTTCTGAATCGCCGGGCAATTCTGTCGATGATTGGAAATGAACTTTCCAGGGCAAAAAGAAATAACGCTCCTGTCAGTATTTCAATGCTCGACCTCGACCATTTTAAGAAAATAAATGATACCTTCGGGCACCTTGCAGGTGACGCAGTCCTTCGTGAGTGTATGAATCGGGTGGAAGAAACCATCAGAGAATATGATGCTGTCGGAAGATTTGGCGGAGAGGAATTTATTGTTGTCCTGCCGGGGGCAAAGCAGTCGGATGCATTGACCATTGCCGAAAGGATTCGACTCAAAATAGATGAAAAAACTGCAGATGTTGACGGGGTCAGCATCCCTTTTACCATCAGCCAGGGTGTGGCAACCTGTAATGGGAAATCGACCGTAGATGAGTTGATTGCAAAGGCAGACGAAGCCCTGTATCTCGCCAAAGAAAACGGCCGCAACCGTGTTGAGCAGGCTTCTCTTCAGGAACAATAGAAGAGATCGTCACCATAATCGTTCAATTTTAGATGCTTTCATCCAAACTTTAAGACCTTCGAAAAACGTATCCCTCAAGTTTCACACCTTATAATATTCAGCAAGGTTAATTTGACTTCGGTGCAGTGAAGCGATGGCGTGTTCTCACTGTATTTTGATTCGAAGGCGTTTGTCCTGATCCGTGATGTAGATCTGGTTTACAAACAAGAAATATCATGATACGTGCTAATACCAAACCTTAATAAATTTTCCCAATCTGCTGCGCTGTAAAGGGGTTGTTAAAACCTAAGCTGAGCGTTTCAAATTTTTGAAATGGCTAATTTAACCCTATTTTTAAAGTATTCTGATATGTTGAATTACCATTTTTTAAAACTGATATTAACATTCGAGGTTCATAGAAATGGATATTGAACGTGAAAAAATCGATTTTGATGTACTTTTTGTGGGCGGTGGTCCTGCAAATCTTGCAGGGGCCATTCGGCTGATGCAACTTGCCAAGGAAAAAAATATGACCCTCGAGGTGGCGCTGATTGAAAAGGGTTCGGAAATAGGGTCTCATGCATTGAGCGGTGCTATTTTAAATCCGATTGCCTTAAAGGAGCTGCTTCCGAATTATTTGGAAAAAGAATGTCCCATTGAATCCACTGTTAAAGAAGATGGGTTCTTTTTTTTGACTCGAAAAAAACACTATCGTGTCCCGATAGTCCCCAGGTATATGCACAATAAGGGCTTCTTTATCATCAGTCTTTCCAGGTTCACCCGATGGATGGGGAGCATCGCCGAAGACTTCGGCGTGAATATTTTTCCGGGTTTTGCCGGCAAAGAAGTTCTCTATGCTAAAGATCAGAATACGATTATCGGCGTACGCACTGGTGATAAAGGCCTTGACAAAGACGGACGCCCCAAGAGCAATTTTGAACCTGGAATCGATTTGCTGGCCAAAGTGACGGTTTTCGGCGAAGGGGCAAGGGGGAGTCTGACGAAAGATATCTCACAAAAACTCAATCTTTTTTCCGATAAAATGCCCCAGGTTTTTGAATCCGGCATTAAAGAAGTGATTCAGCTTCCAGAAAACAATTTCTTTACGACAAGCGACACCAACGACATTCACACCCTTGGATATCCCCTGGGTCTGGATATACCGGGGGGCGGGTTCATTTATGAGATTAAAAATAACATGGTGGCCATCGGATTTCTTGTGGGACTCAGCTACCAAAATCCCGTGCTGGACCTATATAACGAATTCATAAAATTCAAACAGCATCCTTTTGTGGCAGACATCATTAAAAACGGAAAAGTCTTGGAACAGGGTGCGAGAACCGTTTCATCCGGCGGCTATTTCACCATTCCCAGATTAGCCGTAGACGGCGGTGTTTTTGTGGGTGGATGTGCAGCAATGCAGAACACGCCGGGTTTAAAAGGGGTGCACTTGTCCATGAAGTCGGGCATGCTGGCGGCAGAGGCGATCATAACCGCTCTTGAAAAGAATAATTTTATGCAAGAAACCCTCAGCGTTTATTCTGAATGTTTCGAAAACAACTGGGCAGGCAAGGAAATTTATGAGGCCAGGAATTTTTCCCAGGCCCTTTCAAAAAAGGGCCTGGGAAAATGGATTCATATCGGTGCTCAATATATCACCAAGGGGCGGGGTTTCATCGATAAAATGCCGATCCAACCCGACTACGATACCTTAAATCCCGCAAAAAAAAGTCATGAGGATGTCCGTTCGGCGCCTGAGAAGAAAACCCTGGACGGCGTTTTGTATGTGGACAAGCTCACCGGTGTTTATCTGTCCAAAACCATGCATAGGGAGGATCAACCCAGTCACATTATCGTCCACGACAAAGACCTTTGCGTCAATGAATGTTTTACAACCTATAAATCTCCATGCACAAGATTCTGTCCGGGCGATGTATACGAAATCGAAACCGATCCAAAGACATCAAAACGTCGACTCAAGCTGAATCCATCCAATTGTCTGCACTGCAAAACGTGCGATATCAAGGACCCGTATGGAAATATAACATGGACATGCCCGGAAGGAGGAGAAGGACCCGGATACACGATGCTCTAATGAGACCTTTGAAAAACACCCCCTTTTGCCCAATCTTTGCGTCAGACTCAAATTTTAATCCTCGAGATACTAACTGTATGTCTGTGTTTAAAATTTTCGTCTTCCTTAACCTTGAGCAAAATTGAACATTTTTCAAAGGTCTCTATTATTTATGAATGGGGATCCCCTTCCCCGCTGAATGATGTTAGCGGATAAAATAACTCCCCAAATTCGCAGATAGTTTCCATCCATGAGTTCAAAATGGATACTTAGGGTTTCCAATGCATAAATGAGCAATTTTTGTTCTGATCAAGGCCGCACAAGGGTTTGCGGTGAGGCGTACGTCTGTACGCCGCAGCCGGAAATCCGCGGAGAACGCAGATCAGGACAAAAAGGGACATTTATGCATTGGAAACTATAGTCTTCCCTTTCTCAGTATAGCAATAAGAAGCCAGATCCCCATAATGGCTGCGGTTGAAAACAAAACAATTCCAATCAAAGATATCCCGTAAAAAAGGGGTGGGATTTCGGAAATAACGATAAGTGCCGAACCAATGATCAGTGCTGCAATGATGATTGAAAATGATATTCTGTTGCTGACCCTGTCATGGGTCGCCAGCATGGTTTCAAGCCCTTTATGCTCCATTTTTAAAGACAGTTTCTGAAGTCGGACCATCCGTGTAATCTCTAGCACGTCTTTAGGAAACTGCTGAGCGAATTGCAGCATTTGCGATCCGAGCTGAATCATATCATCCGCAATTCTTCCGGGATAGAACCGTTGAAACTTTACTCGTTTTATAAACGGTGCCGATTGAGCGATCATGTCAAATTCCGGATCAAGTGCCAGTGCCACTCCCTCCACCATGGTCAGCGTCTTCATCATAAGGAAGATGTCCGGAGCAATCATAAGACGATGGCGTGACGCCAGCTCAAGCAAATTGTTCAAAAGCTTTCCGATCTCAATATCCTTCAACGGCTTATGAAGGTGTTGGCCCATGAAGTCTGATACATCCTTTTCGAGCTGTCTAATGTGAGGTTCTTCTTCCCAATGCGTCAGCTTTAAAAGCACCTGAGTCACCCTTGCTTCGTGCTGATGGATAACGCTGTCTATCAAATCCACAAAATCTTCTCTGGTCTGACGATCCACTGCCCCGGTCATACCGAAGTCAATGAGACAGATGACATTTTCAGGAAGTATAAAAATATTTCCCGGGTGAGGGTCCGCATGAAAAAAACCGAGATCAAACACTTGTTTTAGGTAAAAATCAGCTCCGCGGGCAGTAATCTTCTTCCGGTCGAGTTCGGCTGCTTCAAGCCTGTCGATTTCAGATACTTTAATCCCCTCCATCAGTTCCATGGTGAGAACATGTTCGGTGGACATGTTTCTAAAAACCGTTGGTATATAAATGTTAGGATCGTCCAGAAAGTGATGGGCAAATCGTTCCATACTGCTGGCTTCAATGGTGTAATCGATTTCCCGTTCAAGGGTTCTGGCAAATTCTTCCACGATTTTAACCGGTCGATACGGGGCCATCTCTTTGATGTTGCCCTCTACCAGTGTTGCCATATGAAGCATAATTTCAAGATCGATTTCGATGATCTTTTTGATGCCGGGTCGTTGAACCTTTACCGCCACCATTTCACCATCTTTTAATCCGGCCTTGTGTACTTGGCCGATGGATGCAGCGGCAACCGGTGTTTCGCTAAAAAAAACAAAAAGTTCTTCAAGAGGTTTACCGAACTCCGATTCAACAGTCCTTTTTGCTTCATTGAAAGAAAAGGGGGGAACTTTATCCTGAAGTTTGGAAAGTTCTTGTGTAAAATCAGTCGGAATGAGATCAGGGCGGGTGGAGAGAACCTGGCCGAGTTTCACATAGGTGGGACCGAGTTCTTCAAAGGCCATTCTGACCCTTTCTGCCCTTGAAAGTTTTTCAAGACGCTTGGGCCGATTTCTTGAAATGAGCTGAAGTCCGACTTCTATGTACTGATCGATCTTTAAAAGCTCTATTAGATCGCCAAAACCATACTTAAAGAGAATCGCCAGTATCTGACGGTATCGGTTAAGATTTCGGTAGGTTCGGCCTACGACACCGATTTTTCTTATGCTCAGCATTTGAAAAGAATGTTGTTTGTGTTTAAAATGGGTGTGTTCCTGACGACAAAGTGCTTCACGACGACCGGCGCAACCTTACTTGGACGTATCCCCTGCTTCGCTGATCGCTTTTTTAAGATCCCTTATTTCCTTTTTCAACCCTTTCAATTCGTCTCTGGTAACAATATCAGCTTTTTTCATAAAATCTTTAACCGCTCGCTGAACTTTTTCTTCCAGCTTTTTTTGGGTCTCATCATACCTTTTCTGAAGATCTTCCAGGAATTTCGTTCCTTCATTTTCTGACATTTTACCTTTATTAACGAGTTCCTTGGCCAAATCTTCAACCTCGTCTTTTGCGATGAGAGCCAAGCCGATACCGGTCAACATGGATTTTTTGATGATATTCAACATAAAACCTCCTTTTTTATATTTATTTCAACCTTCCGATTACAGCACCGGCAATGGTGTTTTTCTGGATCTCCTTGGTGCCTTCATAAATTTCCGTGATCTTGGCATCCCGGTAAAAGCGCTCGACTTCATACTCTGCCATATATCCGTATCCGCCAAGCAGTTGGATGGCTTCATCGGCGACTTCCACCGCAGTCCGGGCAGCATACATCTTTGCCATGGATGTGAGTTTTGGATCGATACGCCCCTGATCAAAGTTCCAGGCAGCCTTGTAAGTAATGAGTCTGGAAAGTTCGATTTTTGTAGCCATATCTGCCAGTTTGTGTTGCGTGACCTGGAACTGTGCAATTTTTTTGCCGAACTGTTCTCTCTGTTTTACATAGGCCAATGCACGGTCAAAAGCGCCCTGGGCTGTTCCAAGCGCCTGGGCGGCAATGAGTATCCTGCTTTCATCAAAAAATTCAAGAACATGATAGAACCCTTTTCCTTCTTTTCCGATAAGATTAGAAACCGGAACACGGACATCTTTAAAATTTACCTCTGCTGTGGACATCATATGGATTCCCATCTTTTCACCCACATCCGTCGCAGAAATGCCGTTCCGGTCCGCCTCCACCAGGATCAAGCTTATTCCCCGGTAGGTCGGTTTGCTTTCAGGATCGGTCTGGCATAGAACACAGAAATAGCCGGCAATTTCACCATTGGTTATGAATATTTTTGATCCGTTTATGACCCATTCATCCCCATCTTTTTGTGCTGTGGTATCCATCCTTGTAATATCGGAACCGTGATCAGGCTCTGTAAACGCGCCGGCAGAAAGCATTTTACCCTCGGCAACAGGCGGCAGAAATTTTTCTTTAAGGGCGTCACTGCCAAAACGCAAAACGCATTCAGATGCAAAATTGGCAAGTATCACCGCACTGCCTATGGTAGAATCCCTGCTGCAAAATTCTTCTGCAACTAAAATATTCTCAAGAACACCGAGCCCTTGTCCCGAATATTGTTCCGGAAAGTGAATACCGATGAATCCCAGATCAGCGGCTTTTTTCCATATCTTTTCGGGAAATTCGTGCTTTTTTTCCAACTCAAGGGCAAGATCTTTGTCAAATTCACCTTTGGCAAAATCCCTGGCCGCTTTCTGGATTTCTTTTTGTGATTTTGTCAGCTCAAAATCCATTTTATTCTCCATCTGCTTAAAAGTTTTATTTTTTTCGAAATTTAACATATGCTCCAGCCTATTGCAAGGAGTTTGAGATGATCAAGCTACTGCAAATATCTCGGCACTAAATGCTATAAACCTAAAAGGAGCTTGACGGAACCTTTCAACTGGAATAATTACACGAAAGTTGTTATAAATTAAATATGATGGTTTTTTAAAACCTAAATATTATTTTAGAAAGGAAATTAATACCATGCCGTTTTCAATTGCACTCGCAGGTAAAGGAGGCACCGGGAAAACAACTGTTGCGGGAATGCTTATCAAATACCTGGTAAAGGCGGATAAGACACCCATCCTTGCAGTGGATGCCGACAGCAACGCAAACCTTAATGAAGTCTGTGGTCTTGACGTCACAGATACCCTTAGCAACGGCCGTGAAGAAATGAAAAAAGGAATCGTGCCCAGCGGGATGACCAAAGACATTTTCATGAACATGAAGTTGCAGCAGGCGGTTGTGGAGGACGATGGATTCGACCTCGTTGTTATGGGACAGCCTGAAGGCCCGGGATGTTATTGTGCCGCAAATACACTTTTGACTGGATTTCTGGAAAAACTGACCGGAAACTATCCGTATATCGTTATGGATAATGAGGCTGGAATGGAACATATCAGTCGCTTGACCACCAGCAACATAGATGTTCTTCTTATTGTTTCGGACACGTCTCGCCGCGGCCTCCAGGCGGCCATTCGAATTCATGATCTGGCAAAAAATCTGAACATCGGTGTCTCTAAAAGCTACCTCATCATCAACCAGGTTAAAGAGCCTCCGTCTGACAAGGTTTTAAATATGATTAAGGAAAATGGCCTGGAATTTGCCGGGACTATTCCTGAAGATAACGACGTATATGAATATGATTTAAACGGACGCCCGACCATTGACATCCCGGAAGACAATCAAGCGGTTAAGGCTGCATTTGAAATGTTCGATAAAATAATTCCATAGCCCCTTTTGAAATCAATGAAAAGAACAGGCTTTTTGTATGATGAAAGATATCTGCTTCACGACACCGGACCCGGCCATCCTGAATCGGCCGATAGACTCAGAGCCATCTATCAAGGGATAAAAGACGCCGATCTTCTTTCAAAGCTGACCATCATCCAGGGTAGTCGGACGGATTTAAAATGGGTCGAAACCGTTCATGCAAAAAATTATATTGAACGCTTTGAAGCTGCTTGCCGCTCGAGTAATTCAATGTTTGACTATCCGGACAACCAGATATGCGCCGACACTTTTGAAACTGCCCTTCTGGCCGTTGGCGGCGTGCTCGATGCCGCAGGACAAGTCATCATGGGAAAACTGGACAATGTTTTCTGCGCGGTCAGACCCCCTGGTCATCATGCGGAATATGACCAGGCCATGGGATTCTGCTATTTTAATAATGTTGCCATAGCTGCCAGATATCTACAACTAGAGTGGGGCATTCAAAGGGTTGGAATCGTCGATTTTGACGTTCATCATGGTAACGGTACCCAGCACATTTTCGAAGAAGATCCCGATGTATTCTACTACTCCATTCATCAGCATCCGACATTTGCGTTTCCCGGAACCGGGCGTGCTTTTGAAACCGGCAGTGGTGAAGGGACCGGATCGACACGAAATTATCCGGTTTTGCCGGGTCATGGAGACAAAGAATACCTGGGACTTATACAAAGAGACCTCATCCCGGTTATAGAAGCATTTAGTCCTGAAGTGATCATCGTATCGGCAGGGTTTGATGCCCATGTTGACGACGATATGTCAGATATAAACCTGTCAACACAAGGATATACAAGGATAATGGAAAGGATCGTCGCTTTGGCCGAACTTTACTCAAACGGGAGAGTGATTTCCGTGCTTGAGGGGGGCTACTGCCTTAAGCGCCTTCCGGAACTGGCAGCGAACCATGTCAAAGTTCTATTAAGTATTTGAATGTAAAACGTTTTACTGCAAAAACATAAAATTCGTCATAACCCTGTTAGACAAAGTTTATCATCATCGGAGGCTAAAATGTTTATCAGCAAAGTAATGACCAGAAATGTTGTTACCATTGACAAAGATGCTGATATCTCAGAAGCACAGGAAAAAATGTCAAAACATCTCTTTCGCCATCTTCCTGTGGTCGATGAGAATAATCACCTCATTGGAATTGTCACGGACCGCGATATTAGAAGCGTATTGCCGTCTTCTCGTTTGGCCCAAGAAAATAGCCCGGAAGAATGGAAAAGTGTTTTAAAGTGTCAAATAAAAGATATCATGACAAAAAATCCTGTTACCATTTCTCCACTAGACACCATTCAAGACGCACTTTTTTTATTCCACAAAAAACATTTCGGAGCACTTCCCGTCGTTGTCGAACAACAAAAACTTATAGGTATTATTTCCGTCCGTGATCTTTTACGTGAGTTTATCAATGTTCTGGGCTTAGAAGAGCCCGGAACGCTTCTATGCATTATTGTAGAGAATAAAATCGGACAAATGAAAAAAATTGTCGATGCCATTTCCGAAGAAAAAATTTCATTCGGGAGTGTTCTGGTTGCAAGATACTGGGAAAAGGGAAAGCGGGCTGTTTTTCCGTATCTCTTGACTCAAAATATCGGGCCGTTAAAAATAAAACTAAAAAAAATGGGGTTTACATTGCTCGACCCCATGGACTGGTAGATGGATTGTTCCCTCGAAAATGACTAAAACAGTACCCAGCTTCAAAAATCGGGAAAAAATTACAGACAACCCTTACAAAGAACTCTATATCTACTATCTCCATGGCCGATTGAAACCGGACAATACAATATGTGGAAGCGATTTTATCGGCAACTGGCAGGAAGATGATTTTTCTTTTCTCTTTTTTTCCAAACCTTCCCCGGACGAAATCTCAAAAATACTCAGCTCGAATCCCGCGCTGGCCCTTCTTGATGAATTTCATATGACATACGACCAATGGCAGGGAGGAAAGACAGCCCCTGAAAACATCGGTCGATTTTGTATTGTACCACCATGGGAAATAAATGGGAAGAAAATGAATCTATGTCATAAAGAACTTACCATTTTGCTTGATCCCGGTGTTGTCTTCGGCAATGGGCTACATACCACAACACGAGACTGTCTCGAAGCACTGGAAACGGTATTCTTGCGTGATCGCATAGAGTTTGCTATAGATATCGGGACAGGGACGGGGATTCTTGCATTGGCTGCATCCTTCCTTGGATGCAAAAGTACGCTTGCCGTTGACTTTAATTTTTTAGCCGCATATACGGCATTGCGAAATGTACGCCTAAACAGCTTGGAAAATAGAATTCTGGTCACCCAGGGACGAGCAGAGGATTTTATTGACTCACCTTCAGATCTTGTGATAGCAAACATTCACTATGATGTTATGAAACATCTAACCGCTTCCCAAGGTTTTTATAATAAAAAGTGGTTCATTCTCTCCGGTCTGCTGAGAAGCCAGGCAAGAGATGTGAGCTTCAATTTATTCCGGAATCGGATAACCATCATTAAAACTTGGGAATGTGACGGTATCTGGCATACCTTTTTGGGAAAGAAGGATTGACAATGATTATCAAATGCTGGGGGTCGCGAGGCTCCATTCCAGTTTCAGGAGAAGAATTTATCAAATATGGTGGTGATACCACCTGTCTGGAAATTAGAACAAAAAGTGACGACATTATCATTGTCGATGCCGGAACTGGCATACGAAGGCTTGGCACCAAACTGATCGATGAAGACCGCTACAGGTATAACCTTATTTTCACCCATTCCCATTGGGATCATTTAATGGGATTTCCTTTTTTCAAGCCCCTGTATGAAGAACAGGCTGAATTCATGATGTACAGATGTCCCTTTCACAGCAAATTCGTGGATATCATTCTCTCCAGAATTATGACTCCGCCGAGCTTTCCTGTCAGATATTCTGAAATCAGCGCGAAAATGGAATATGTCGGAACATTTACTTCGGCGTTTGAGATCGGCTCTGTTACCATCACACCGATCCCGATCAGCCATCCTGATAAAGGCAGCGGATATAAATTTACGGAAGACGGCAAATCATTTGTCTTTCTGACAGACAATGAACTGGGTTTTATACATCCCGGCGGTCTGCCCTATAAAGATTATATGGAATTTTCCGCGGGGGCTGATCTTTTGATTCATGATGCCGAATACCTCCCTGAAGAGTATCCATCCAAAATAGAATGGGGCCATTCAGTATTTACAGAAACCCTTGATCTTGCCATTGAGGCCGGGGTCAAACAGTTTGGTCTGTTTCATTTAAACCAGGAGCGAACCGATCAGCAGGTTGACGAAATGGTCGAGTCTTGCAGGCAGACCATCGCTGCCAGAGGCCACAATCTTGAATGCTTCGCCGTAGGCTGCGATATGACATTCACGCTATAAATAAATGCTTACCTGTAGTGTTTTTCAACTTATTCCAAAGCTAAACAGATTCAATGGGAAAATAGGAGGATGTGATGCTCCGGGCAGATCTTTATGAGAAAAAAATAAACGTCGAATCTTATATCTCTTCCAATGACTGCAGGGCCTGTGGATTTCACAGCCGTGAAGAGTTTTTGGAAAAACTTCGCTCCGGGAGACTCAAACCCTCGCATTGCAAGATGGCGAGGATGCGGTTTTTCTCCCTACTTTGGGCCGTTAAACCGGATGAAATCCTGCCCGAAGTAGAAGTTTTGCAGCTCCCTGCCCCCGGCCCAACGGGCCTTTTCCCCATCAACCAGCCAGGAAAGGATTCACCGATTCTGGTCTCCGGCAACTCAAAGATCACCGGTGAAGTTCTCACTGCGGTACTTTCCACCACATTGAGTCCGTTCTGGTATTTGGTAGTGAATACCGATGGGCATACGGTAGACATGGCAATTGTCTATAAGGTCATGACCGCCAAACGGGTAATGCAGGAAATCAGCCGTGAGGATGTCGATCAAATCGCTCCTGAGTCAACTCTGATTCTGCCCGGCTTTGCAGCAGCAATTAGTGACAATTTAACTGAACAAAGCAGACGACATGTTAAGATAGGCCCGGTATGTGCCGCCGAACTTCCGCTGTTTTTCGGGGATGAAAACTGGAAAGTGGCTTGAAGGTTTATCTGACTTCAATTCGATAGATATGTTTTTTCTCGTAATAGACTTGATTGATGAAGTAATTCTCCGAAGGATTAAGGTCCAAAACAATCCGCAATTTTTTCTTGTCAAGGTGTAGATGTGTTCGAATCTGTCTGATCAGATGTCCCTTAGTCGGGGTTCTATAAGGTCCGCTCCAAGAAGAAACCGGCTCAATATCAATAACAATCTTTGGTTTATCCCCTTCAAACGTCAGGATCTTTGGAATAAAAAATGTGTTTGAAGCAATAAATACATTTTCTCGATCCTTTTTAGGTTCAAATTTTATACTTTTAATAACGATGCTATTTGGCAAAATGGCTTTAATCTCATGATCCTGTCGGGCTTTATCGGTTGGAGGAGATACTGAACTCAATTCCTTCGGGGTTGAGCGCGGCGCCGTTTCCTTGGTGATTCGGGCAGACATTACCAGCGGCTTCCACGTTTCCGAGACGATTTTCCATTTGCCGTTTAAGTTGGCCATGGTCAGCGTTTTTTCCCCGACATCCGAAAACTTCGAACCGTGATAGCGCTGAACGAACCTCGCCGTGGCATATTCTCCTTCGATAAAAACCCCAAGATCGACTATCTCCAACTGGATATCACCCGAGGTTTTAAAAAACCTGGTCTTTTTTTGCATCCAACCCTTGTAATCAAGCCCTTCTGATCGAAAGTCCGGACTATAGAAAGACATGTAAGTGCTTATATCATGGTTTTGCCAAGACTTACCCCAAGCATATACGTTAGCACGAACGTCATCGATTTGGCTGGCTGATGCAATCCCTGCAAGGCAAAACTGTACCATGCAAAGGATCTGTATCACTATCAATTTCAAGTTCATTATTTGATTAATTTTTACGGTTTCAAAAAACGCCCAAAAACGATTTTTTACGAGATTGTATTATATGTGAATAATAGTATGACTATCAAAGGAATTGGGTGTTAGTCAAACTTTTAGTACGTGTACACGGGATTTGCTTCCCCGTGTACACATACAATTTTAAATTCTAAGCGCATGTATTCTTAAATAGGGTAACGTATTTATAACTTAATTTATTTATTATATTCACGCAAAAGTGTAAAGTGCCTATTTATCCCGTATTCATCGGGGAAGTTAAAGAATTCTATCAATTTTAAATATAATTGATTGCGCCGAAAGCGCGTTCCTCAACTTTAGCTCACTTTAGGCATTTCACACTTCAAACTTTTGGACTACAGCTTATCCGGAATAGCGTTCCTGATCAAAATACGTCACCGTATTTGTGAATTAGAGCACTAAGCTTGACGGGGTTAAAAACAGAGGAAGAAATTATGATTGAGGGTATAATGGTCTATTGTCATATCTTTTCATTGTTCATATTTTTCAGTTTGTTAGGAAGTCTTTTCTCCGCTCTCTTCCAGATCTGTAATCAGGGCTGTGAATAGCATATGAAAATTCACGTCGATCAATACCCGAGCGCCTATCCGAACCATCTTTAACAGATACCTGTATGTTCTCACCAAAAATCTTGTCCTTATCTGAAATGTTTAATCCCAAAGCTAAAACAATCTTTCGCTTTGTTTCCATTCTGCATGGCTTGCCCTGCTCAATTCGTGTGATGGTAAGCGGTGAAATGTCGGCATTTCTGGAAAGTTCGGCCTTGCTTATCATAAGAGTTTCTCTAATTTTCTTTAGGTTGTTCTTATTCATTTCCTAAATCCTGTGCCATTGGTTTGATATTATTATGTCTGGCCGGTCTGGTGACCGCCGTAGGCCTTTCCTATGACCGTATTTGTTCCCCTTGAATATGATCATTAGGTATATTGATTTTCCTTTGCAAAAACCATGCAAAAACGTTCCTCTATCTATATCAATAGTAATATCATGTAGTTAAATAAAATTATAAATGGATCGCCAGTGCGAACCTTTGGCTAAATGTTTAAAATTATGAATTAAATATCTTAAAATATATGTAATTATTTACTCATCTCAAACGCCGGTCTTTTTTATAACCGGCCATAACTACCCCGTTTTTAATATTAGAAGCTATTTCAAAAATAGGATTTTGGCTCGAGGTCTCCCGTTATAGATCGGCGGGACAAGAACGCGGGACCGAGTTTTATCCCGCCCCGTCTGTTGACGGGATCTTAGACACGCATACTCAGGTATGTCGAGGAGTTGAAACGAAAGGCGATCACAGAGATTGGGTCAAAAGACTTTTTTTGAGACAGCTTCTAATAATTTAAGATTGCCATTGACGAACAGGACCGAGATCCACATGTACAAAATCGGACTTCCGGTAATACCCTACCCCTCCGGCTTTTAACTTCATGCAGACTTTTTGCAACCATCTCGTATCGTAACCCGGAATCCGGATATCGGCAGCTTCACCTTGAATGTGCAAACTGTTCTTGACGACATATTTGCTTTTCTTTCGCAGCTCGGCGTTTGTTTCAGGAGAACGGTATCCGGAAATAATATGGAACCGGGTCGGCCCGTCAAGTTTCTTGGAAATAGAATGCAACAGGTTCAAAAGTTCTTTTCGGATGGGCTTAATTTCTCCTGTACGATAATCACGGAGAATATAGTTGATTTCTTTCAGGGCCTCAGGCTGATACCGACCTTGGGCAAAATAACACACATCAAGTTTCTGGCCGGTGTGCGTATTGAACAAGAACAAATTTCGTTTTGGCGTCGACAAACGATCAATGATGGCAAAGGCCGGTGCCGGGAATAGGCTGCATAAAGCCGCTTGGGCCCCGATTTTAATAAAACGGCGTCGATCTATCGACTTATTTAAAAGTGTATTACTTCTCATAAAAAAATTTCATTGCTTAATCTTCTTCTCTCTGAACTGGAGATAAGAATTGCGCATTGCCACGTAAGGATCTACGGACGCTTCTTTTAATGCCTCATACTCACCGATATGAAAAGAGGTTCTGTTAATGAGGTTTAAACCCCTGACAGCCAATTGCGCCTCAAAAGGGTCAATATAAACGAGTGGATTAAAATATGCGTCACCTAACGATCCTATAGAATCACGCAGTGTTGAAGGTCCTAAAATCGGCCATACGAGAAAGAATCCATTGCCGATGCCATATTTTGCAAAGGTCTGGCCAAGGTCCTCATCATCTCTATTTAGCCAGGGATATTGACTTGCCACATCCACGAGTCCAAGGACACCGACGGTGGTGTTTATAACAAACCTGGTAAATTCAGATGCGGCGGCATTCCCTTTGCCCTGAAGAACGCAGTTGACAAATCTAATCGGCATCATCAGGTTATAGAAAACATTTCTCACGCCAACTCTGAAGATATCCGGAGTAATCGCCTTGTACCCTTTTGCCAGAGGTTTGAGCAGCCAGAAATAAAGCTTGTCATTGAAATGGTACATTCCCTTGTTCCAGATATACAAAGGATCTGCCACCTTCAATTGCGTGGTTTCAAACTCTTCTTCAAAAAGCTGGTTTTCAAAATTATCTTCAACATCCGGATTTTGAGATATACCTTCTGTCTTGTCTGTTGTTGTCGTTCTATTCTGATCTATGGCGGCATCGTTGGCAGATTCTTTTAGAGGACTCAAGGGTTTGTGAGCACAACCGATGAATAAAAAAGCAGAAAACAAGAATATCAGTAGCAAGCGGCCCAATGGTGTTTTGCTCATGTCAGCAAGTCCCGTTTGAATGCCCTTTAGCATCGGATCCAAAGGGTTTAAAAACAACCAAGAGTTGAGGCAACAGTGTCAGCGCAGCGATTAAGGCGATGAACATGGCCAGTCCTGTCAAAAGTCCAAAATATATGCTCGGAATAAAATTGGACAAAATCAGAATTGAAAAACCGATGATGATGGTCACCGACGTATAGTACATTGCATGGCCGATGCTTCTATGACATCGATGCAATGCACGAATATAATTCTGATCGATTGTGATCTCATAAGCAAATCTGTGGATATAATGAATGGTATCATCCACAGCAATCCCTACGCTGATGGAGGCAATGGTGATGGTCATCATATCCAGTGGGATATTCAGCCATCCCATAACCCCCAGAACGATCCCAATGGAAAGCAAATTGGGGAAAATGGCGATAAAAGCGATTTTAAACGACTTGAACAAAATCATAAACATTCCCATCAAAGCCAGTATAACAACGCCCAGTGTAAGGATTTGTGATCTAAACAAACTTTGTAACATATTGTTATACAGCACCAGCATTCCGGTCAAATGGACACGATCTTGTTTTAATCCGAGTTTGTTCACCAATTCATAGTCGATTTTTTTTATCAGCTGATTCCGCTTCAATGACTTTTCGGAATCCCTGACACGGATTGAAAAACGGACCTGATCGTGCGCGATAGACACATAAGGTGATAGAATCATGTCCCTGAACTTAGGGGGAATTTGGGTATACAAAAGCGCCAGTTGAAAATTATCCAGAGGTTTGCCGTCGTTAAGCTTTTCGGCAATTTTCACCATGGTTCCCAATGACAAAACTTTGCCGGTTTCCGGCAGGGAATCAAGATAATCATGAATTTTTATAATACGGGCCATTTTGTCAGAAGTAAACCAGTATTTGTCCTGGCTTTGGGCTTTATCAAATTCATTAAATTCATCGAATTCATCATTTTTTTTCGTGCTGGTTTCGGAGGTTGCCACAGGCGCTTTTATTTCAGATTTTTCTAAATCGACAATAACGTCAAGAGGGGTGGTTCCCCCCAGATCCTGATCGACAACTTTCATTCCCTTGTAAATTTCGGTGGTATGTTTAAAGTAATCAATAAAGCTGTTTTCAACCGTTAACCGGCTAATTCCAACAGCACCGAGTATCAAGGCGATACCGCTGACCACAAGAATCATTTTACCGTGTGCTTCAGTAAATCCGGCTAATAACGGCATTAACGAAAATTGTGATTTTCTGTTGTTTGACAGTGTGTCTTTGGGCATCAGCATCGACACCGAAGGGAACAGAAGAAATACCATGACAAGTGACACCGTGATACCGGCACTCATCATCCATCCAAAGTTTATAACAGGAAGGATATCGCATAGAAGCAGAGAACCGAATCCGGCAATAGTCGTCAACGCAGCATACAGACAGGGCTTGCCCATCAATCGGACGGTATCGAGAACAAGCTCGCGTTGTTTGGCATCAGGATTTTTAATACAAAGTTCACGGTAGCGCACAATCAAATGGATCGTTATGGCCATGGTAATGATGAGTTGCAGGGAAATGAAATTGGACGATATCACGGTAACTTCCCATCCAAACAATCCCAAGAGTCCGATCATGGAAATCGCCGAAAAGGCACAGCAAAGCATCGGCAAAAAGACCCATCGTATCTTTTTAAAAATAATCCCCAGGGTGAGGATTAGAAAAAACAGCACCCCGAGGCCGAAAACTTTTAGATCGTTTTTAATAAAACTGATCAAATCGTCTGCAATCATGCTGACGCCGCCAAGAAAGAGTTCTGCATGGGAACGATATTTATCCATGATCAAGCGGATAGCAGCAATGTCTTGGTGCCTTTTTTCCTTCATCTCGTCTCGATGGAGATTAAACTGTTTGACCACTTTTTTAAATTCTGCAGCCTCTTCGACAGACAGTCCTTTTGTTGTCTGTTTTTTTCTGAGTTGATTACGCCGGTTCAGCAAATCTTTATAAACTTCATCAACGGGAAAGTAAATCAGCAGGGCAGTGGTCTTAAGATCGGGACTTACCAGAAGGTTTTGATAAAGCGGACTGTTTTCAAATTCGACTCTCGCCAGTGCTTTGTCAACCGTTGGGGATTTAAGTGTCTGAATATTTCCGGCCAGTTCTTTGATTGGAACCGGTGGGCTTTCCAGCAAAGGAACGTCCAGTATGGATACCACAGACGACACTCTTTTTAAGGCCCGTATGTCATCACACAATTTTGACAAGTTTGCCAGTGCATTATCTGAAAACAGATCATCCCTGGGTTGGAAAGTCATCACCAAATAGTCTTTCAGCCCGTAACGGGAGTCAATTAGCCGGGAATACTGTAGGTCTTTGTCATTCTCGAGCACCAACGTTTCGGCTGATGCGTCAAGCCTGAAATTTTTTGCTTGATAGCCTAAAAAAGCAACTGCCGCTATAATTAAGAAAATGATGAGCTTCGGCCGCTCAATGATGACCTTATCGAAAAACCGAATTATCAAAAAAGAAAATCTATCCATATCGATCGCTGAAACAGAAGTATTCGCGCTGAGAAAGTTAATAAATCAACTATTTATTCTCCGGTTTTTCAAGTCTCTGCAGGAGTTCATCAATGGTACCTTTGCTGAGGACCTGGTCAAACTGGGATCGGTATGTGGAAATAATACTGACGCCTTCAATCTCTATATCATAAATTTTCCAGCCATTTTTGGCTTTATACAGTTTATAGATCATGGATATCCTGTTGTTATTCGATATTACTTCAGTCGGAATCCTAACTTTTCTTTTGTTTTGAACAGGTGTTTTAAAAAAAACTTTTTCATCTGTATAAAGGGATAATTTCTCTAGGTACGACGCTTGCATGCGTTTAATAAAACGATCGGTGAATTCTTCCTTTTTTTCTTCTGAAAGGCCGGGCCAGTATTTTCGTCCCAGAGACAGTTTGGCCATGAGGTGGAAATCAAACATGGGTTTTACGATTTCCACCAGTTGCTCGTTTTTTTTCTGTGGGTCCAAATCTTTTGTATTCAAAACGGCCATTGCTGCATCAAGCTTGGTTTTCAATACCGCTTGCGCTTCGTTTTCATCACTCGTCAAGCCGGTTTGTGCTGTAATAAGCAAAATGAGAATTGTATAAATTAAGCTTCTCATAATTTATCCTTTTATCATTTTTTTTAATTATCTCTAGCCGATATAATTTTTTTATGCAACCATTAAGTTTATCATCGATTTATGATTTATTTTGACTTTTGGGTTGTTTCTTTGCTGTTTATTTATTTAAAAAACCAAATAAGCGTTAACACTATGTTGACCAGCTTGCATCTTCTGCAGGATTTATGCCAATTCCCCAAAAAGAAAAAATGTCTTAAAAAATCATAGAATTGAGACCATTTTGGCCGTAATTTTATATCTTAATTTAAGGAAAGACTGATAGGATGTCATAATTTTGACTCCTATTTGGCAATTAAGAGATGGATAGGCACTTTAATTATCGCTTGTACTTACCCATAAGCTGCACATGACCGATGATATGGTTTTCCATTGCCTTTAGAACCTGCTTTTTTGTGGCGCCGGGTGAAAGGTTCAGCAGGGTATCAAGGGCATATAATTTGAAATAATATCTATGAGTCCCACCCGGCGGGCAAGGGCCGCCGTAGCCGATCCGGCGAAAATCATTGATCCCCTGAATCCCGCCGGATGCCGGATGTTCATCGGAGGCTATGTGCTCCGGGAGATCTTTTGTATTTGCCGGTATATCATAGTATACCCAGTGCACCCACGTGCCCATGGGGGCATCCGGATCATCACAGATGAGCGCAAGACTCTTTGTGCCATCCGGAAGTGAACCCCATTTTAAAGGTGGCGACACATCGTTCCCGTCACAGGTATATTTGCTGGGAATCATCCCGCCTTCATCAAATGCTGAGCTTGTTATTTTCATGGTTCCTCCTTCCGCTTTTGCAAAGGGTAACGTTAAAAGAATGATGACGAAGAAAGACATCAAACAAAGACTTATGGTTTTGTTCTCTTTCATAATTTTATTCCTTTTAATTGACGAATTGGTTCACTTCAAGCTTTTACAGCGATTCTTCAGGCAGAGCCGATAAATTGTGGGTTGCAAACGCCACAATCCTCTTTTCATGCCAGTATTCACCGTTCGATTTAAAATCCACAAAACCCACATGCCCGCCTGATTTCGGCATTTCAAAAAAAAGATAAGGGGTTTTTTTCGCTTCTTCAACAGGGTAACACGCTTCACCCAAAAAAGGGTCGTTCTGAGCATTGATCAATAACGCCGGAATTCTAATGTCGGTAAGAAATTGTTTGCAACTGCATTTTGACCAGTAGTCTTTTGCATTTATAAACCCGTGAATGGGTGCCGTATATCTGTTGTCAAACGCTTCGAATGTCTTGATTGATCGATAATCCGCATCATTGATTTTACCCGGCATGATCTGCATCTTTACCCGTATCTTGTCGTGAAACATCCTCAGAAAACGTTTCATGTAAAGTATGTTAGATCTTTGTGCCAGTTTTTTTGAACTGGACTCTATATCACAAGGCACGGACACAGCAGCTGCGCTTTTAATCAAAGATGACAGTATGTATTTTTTTTCTCCAATATACATTAACGTTAAATTGCCGCCCACGCTGAAACCCACGAGTGAAATACACGAATAACGCTTTTTATCGATCACATGGCTCACGACGGTATGAAGGTCTTCCTTAGCACCGCAATGATATGAACGAATCAGACGATTGGGTTCACCACTGCAACCCCGAAAATTGAAAGCAATACCATCCCACCCTCTTTTGTTAAATGCTTTTATCATTCCAAGTACATACGAACGCCTGGAATGACCCTCCAGACCATGTGAGACAATAACCGCCCTGTCTGCACCCACCCGTGACCAGTCCAGATCAATAAAGTCATGATCAGGTGTAAAAATTCGTTCTCGAATATAATTGACACCCTTTATTTTTCTGAAAAGGGTGGGATAAATGGTCTGGAAATGCGCATTTGAAAATAAAAACAATGGATTGTAGTCTGACTTCGAAATTAACGGCATCTGAAGCATCCTGGTATGACCATTTCACGTTGAAACTATATTTTTTGCATGATAGAAAAAATTGATCAAGCAACTTTCGATGAATTCGTAAATAAGGTTGCTTTATTGACTTTTTACGAGACCATCACTTTTAATACAGCCGAGTTTGAAGCCGGCGGTTAAATCGCGTCGGAACATTTTGAAATAAATCTTGTCTAAATCAAATGAATCATCGCATAAAAAAGTCAAGCGGTTCATTCCGCGCGGACATTGTGTTGATCCGGGCTGTCCAAGCAGACGATATGGCTGCATTTGACGAACTGGTTATCAAACATAAAGATCGATTGTTCAACCTGATTTACTGGTTCCTGGGAGATTATCATGAAGCCAATGACTGCGCCCAAGAAACCTTTATAAAAGTCTTCAAATCGATAAAAACATTCAGGTTTGAATCGGCCTTTTCCACCTGGCTCTATCGGATTGCCGTCAATACGTGTAAAAACAGAATAAAATCATCTGCATACAGATGGGGGAAAAAGACGGTTTCACTCGAAACCTCCAATGGCTCAACAAACGGCAACCCTTTTCCCGAAATTGTGAACGGCTCTCCAACTCCGGTAATGGCACTTGAAAAAAAGGAAAGAATGATGCGAATTCGAAAAGCCATCAATTCATTGCCCGAGGAACAAAACCAAGTGGTGGTTCTGCGTGACATCCAGGGACTTTCGTACCAGGATATATCAGATATCACCGGGCTGAACCTTGGTACCGTTAAATCGAGGCTTGCCAGGGGAAGGCTGGCGTTGAAAAACCAACTTAAAGGAAGGATATAAAATGGATTGTGCCGTAATTCAGGAATTATTGTCCGAATATATCGATGGCACTTTAGATGCAAACACCGTTCAAGTGGTTGAAAAACACATTTTGGTTTGCAAAGACTGTAAAGAAACACTGGCTTCATTGAGCGCAATGGTTGAAGAATTGAACACTCTTGAGCCAATGAAACCCCCTGCCGATTTTTTAGATAAAATCCACCAGCGCATGGAACCGCGTTCAGGTTTTGTCCGGCTCTTCAGGAAACTGTTTCTTCCTTTTAAAATTAAAATTCCATTGCAGCTGGCGGCAGCAGCCACTGCATCTATCCTTGTTGTTATGGTTTTAAACCTTCAAAAATCAGAATATCAAAAAATGCAGCCCCAAAAAGCATCCAAATCCGAATATTTCGCCGAAAAATCGAAAGCAGATCATCTAACACCTGAATTTAAAAAGAAAACAAAACCTCCGGCCCCTGTTCTTGAAGAAGCACCAGGAAGGTTGTCGGACAGCGAACAGGTCATGCCGGCCCAAAAATCCAGAACAAAAACACTCGTTCAACCGTCCATTCAAACAGAATCTGAGCCCTCTTCTTCTGTTTTGGCAAAGGCAAGTTCATCTTTAGGAAAAAGTCAACCCATCGAGCTTGCCCTGTTGCTAAAACCCGTCGTCATCGGCAATGCTTATGCACCTGATACGGCCATGAAAACGATGCCTTTGCCTGAAACCGATAAAAAAACCATTGAAACGGAAAGGATGGATAAAGATTTTTTGGCAGGAAAAATTGGGGCCGGACAGAATAACCAGGTCGACGACCTGCTTTTAAGGATGAACCATATTATTCGGTCTTTGAAAGGCAAAATTTTGACAAAGAAATACCACAAACAAAAAAATCGATTGACATCGATTCATGTTCAAATACCCGCCGAAAACTACGAAAATTTTTGCAGAGAACTCAACCGGTTGGCCTTTTTTAAAACCCCGCCGCCTGCCCTTTCCGACCAAGGCCTTGAAACGGTAGAGCTTTTGATTAATTTTACCTACCCGAAGTAACATACCCCCTTAATTAGAAGGGCTTGCGACGAGTTCTTGAAATTTAGCAACACTGTTTTAAAGGCCTCGAAATGGTCTTTAAGTGAACAAAACAGATGTGTTACAAAAACAAAACAACCAATCCTAAACTAGTGTCTATCCAGGAATGAAATATTTTGTTCAAGATCGAGGCATGCGAGAAAATTAACCACAGGCATATAGTTGATATTCCGAGGATTAATTTTTGAGCATAACGAAGATATTGGGCGAAATAGCCATTTATGGATAGACACCAAACTTTTTTTGGGAACCTTTTAGCCCCCTCCTTGTCTAATGAAACCAAAGGACAAAAAATATAGGAGGTAAAAAAAATGATTCTCAATAAAAAATTTTGTATCATCGTCATTCTCGCTGTTATATTGATGACAGCCGCTGTTTCGTTCGCACAGCAAGAAACCCATGTCGACAAAACCTTATCCCCTTATTTCATGGTCAAAAGCCAGGATCCGGATGTGGATCAGCTCCCTTTGAAATCCACACATGCCGAAGTCCATATTTCAGGGGTCATTGCCGACGTCAATGTTACACAGGTCTATAAAAACGAAGGCAAAAAGCCGCTGGAAGCTATCTATGTCTTTCCGGCATCCACAAAAGCCGCTGTTTACGGAATGAAGATGACCATCGGTGAACGGACCATTACAGCTAAAATTCACGAGTGTGAAAAGGCACGACATATATACAATCAGGCGAAACAGGCCGGAAAAAGCGCATCGCTTCTGGAACAACACCGGCCAAATGTTTTTCAGATGAATGTGGCCAATATCCTGCCTTCCGATGTCATAAAGGTTGAGCTCAAATACACCGAACTTCTGATTCCCACAGACAAGGTTTACGAATTCGTCTATCCCACAGTAGTGGGGCCGCGGTATGTGGATCAGCAGTCCGATGAAATGGGTCCGACTGAAACGTGGACGTCTAATCCATATCTTAACCAGAAAGAACCGCCGACCTATAGGTTTAATATGTCTGTCCATATTACAGCAGGTCTTCCCATCAAAGACATTGCCTGTACCTCACACAAGACACGGATCGATTACAAAAGTCCTTCCTTTGCCGCCATTAATATTGATCCGACTGAAAACAACGGCGGCAACAGAGATTTTATTTTGAAATATCGGCTTGCCGGCAATAAGATTCAAACCGGCCTTCTTCTTTTTGAAAAAGAGAATGAAAAATTTTTCCTGCTCATGATGCAGCCGCCCAAAAAAATAATAAAAAGCCAGATCCCGCCCCGTGAGTATATCTTCATCGTTGATGTATCCGGATCCATGCACGGTTTTCCTCTGAATATTTCCAAAAAATTACTCAAAGATCTCATCAGCAACCTTCGTCCCACAGACCGGTTTAATGTTCTCTTGTTTGCCGGCGGTTCTCAGTTGATGGCAGAACAATCTTTACCGGCCACTTCCCAAAACATCACCCGGGCCATAGACACCATTGAACGACAACGGGGGGGCGGTGGAACCCGGCTCTTGCCGGCACTTCAAAAAGCACTCTCTCTTTCCAAAACCGAAGGATTCTCTCGAAGCATCGTCATCGCTACTGACGGGTATGTTTCCGTTGAGGCCAAAGTTTTTGACCTGATGCGAAAAAACCTCGGAGATGCCAATATGTTTGCTTTCGGCATCGGTTCGAGTGTCAACCGTCACCTGATCGAAGGCATGGCCAGAATAGGAATGCGAGAACCCTTTATCATCACAAAACCCGATCAGGCACTGATAACGGCAAATAAATTCCGAAAACTCATTGAATCACCGGTATTAACCGGAATTAACGTCGACTTCGGCAAATTTAAGGCTTACGATGTGGAACCGCCAAGTATTCCCGACGTGCTGGCAGATCGCCCTGTTATTGTTTTCGGTAAATGGCGCGGCAGTCCCCGCGGCACCATTTCTTTACAGGGTTACACCGGCAAAAACCGCTTTTTGAAAAAAATCGACGTCTCAAAAACAAAGGCCCTTAAATTAAACTCGGCCCTTCGTTACCTCTGGGCCCGGCACCGGATTGCCATGTTAGCCGATTACAACAGACTCAACAAACAGGACGAACGAATCAAAGAAGTGACAAACCTTGGTCTAACCTACAACCTCTTAACCGCCTACACCTCATTTGTTGCTGTGGACACGCAGGTTCGCCTTCAGGACGGTCAGGCTGTCACCGTCAAACAGGCCCTTCCCTTGCCCCAGGGTGTTTCCGACTATGCAGTTGGAGGAAACAATGCTATTGCCGGAAAAGCCTTGTCTTCCTATGGTGCTGCTCCCTTGGTATTGGGAATGAGAAAAAGCGTTGTGGAAGAAAGAATGGCGCAGAAAAAGGAAGATCGGCTCACCGTTGAACCTGAGACGGATGCTGCTTCCTGTGATAAGAACCTCATTGAACTGGGTCAAATTACGGTTAGCGAAGGTTTGTCCGAACCATCAATTCGGAAAATTTTTGAAAAACAGATGCACTCATTTAATACCTGCTACAAGCAGTCGCTGAAAAAACAACCTCAATTGAAAGGAAAGATTGTTTTCAGACTGGTCGTGGATCCTTTCGGTCAGGTCATTAACGTTCATCTGGATAAAGGTGTCAATAACACCAAAGCGTTTGAGACCTGCATGCTTCAGAAATTTAAAAAGCTGCGCTTTCCAGCATCCAAAAAGGGGATAAAAACCGTGATTCAGGTTGCATTTCTTTTATAGCAGTCCAAAAATATGTTCAGATTGAATTGCTAACGGTCGCAATTTTAGAAAGCCGCGGGATGATTCTGCTTCCATCGGGAAGCTGTTTGAGCAAATTAGAGCGCGTTAAAGCGAACAGGATATAGATGGCTTAAATTATTGATAATTATCATATTCTCGCAGTATCATCTTAACACCTTAGACCTGTTCGCTTTTCCGCGGTTTTATTTGCGAGTTCTTGCCGATGGAAACAGAATTATCCCGCGGCTGAAACGGAATGTTATTGGGACAAAAGGCTATCATGATTGCATTATCTCATCCGAACATAAAAGAAATGTTTTGTCCCAGTACAGGGTTGGATTGATCTCATACCATGACAAGCCGGTTAGCAGGGATTTCTGGGGGCAAGGGCTCATAATCCCGAAGATGACAAAGATGTCAATGATGTCATGAAGATCACTATCTAGGGCTGCCTTTTTGAAAAAAATTTCCAGCAGTCCCGTTTCAAAAATATAATTAGCCGCATGTTTCATGGTTGACTGCAATAATTTAATTGAACCGCCGATTTCCTCTTGGCTCACCTTTCCTAAAGTCTTTCTGACAGCAGTGTCACAAGAAAGCTTCCCGGTATCACAAATCGTGTTTACAATAGACTTGACAACAGGCGGAATAAAATAGCGACCTTCATTTCTGAAATCGAGGATCTTGTCTTCCCACGCAGGGCCGCTCCGGGATTTGACGGGGATCAGGATCCGCTCTTCGAAAGCCAAAAGCATCAAATCCTTTTTTTGACTCTCCACGATGTCGATATCCTGGTAGCGGATCGTTTCTTTATGCAGGTTATCTTTCAGAAGCTGTGCCAGTAAAAAGGCATCGCTTTTAGAAAATAAATTCAAAAGTGCATTTAATAAATTGTTTTTCCTCATGACCTTTCAAATTAATGTTTTAACCTGAATATTGCACGAGCCGGAGGCTTTCATATGCAAGATTCAGGTTTAAAGTTCTGCATAAACACTTGGATTGAATTCATAAAGAGGGGATCTTGATTTTGCCATCTGGCTGATGGCCGCCATCTTTGGACTGATGATACCGGCCCCTTTTAATATGGCGATCATGGCACCTGTCTTATCCTTCAACCTATTTTGAATACAAAGAACACCGATCCTGGCGCCGTTAATGGTGTTGTGCACTGTATTTTTTTTAATGGAGAGAATCAGGTCCGGCATTTTTTCCCATTCCGGCTCCCCCATACATTGAAACAGATCAAGGATAGCCGACGTACTGTCCCATGCTCCCGTCTCTATCCCCTTTTTCACCAGTGTTTTTGAAATGTTGGGCATTTCATAGAATTCCTCGGGTTCTACCGTCAAAATCCGAGAATCCCATTCCGAACACCGGGATGATCGAACAGGTATAACGAGTTTCCATTCCCATAGTGTCAAAAGCGCCTCATCCACACTGCCATAAGTCGCTGATACCAGTTCCTGATAACTAACTCTCTCACAATGTAAAAAGCGGAAAAGGATATACGCCAAATCCGAAACAGGGATATCTCCGGCCATAAAAGATTTTAACGCCTTTTCTAAATTCTCCATATTCATAGCCAAAGTTATTCCTCTTGATCAAGCCATTTAATGGCCTCCTCCATATCGCGAAATATCTTGAGTTGGGTTGGGAAATCCTCGATTTCATAGAATGTCCCCAGAATTCTTGAAAGGCCATATTGAAGATCAGACGAAGCCACAACCGCTGTTTTACCGGCTTTACGTTCTTCAAAACGATGTGCGTACTGGCCGATAATCGCTGCAATCTTCTCAATGTCTGAAGATTTGAGGCTTTTCAATTGAGCCTGTCTAACATCCCACAATGCACTTACCGTCAACTCATGCGCTTCCCAAAATGACCTTATTGCATTATGAATTTCATCCAAATTCGGTTCTCCGGTCATGACAAAAAGGGTCAAGCTCTTTGCTTTGTCAACTTTTAATGTTATCGGCATCGTCTGATTTTCCTGTATGACCTGAATCTTGCATTAATTTAACCCTTGATATTTGTAGTTGTTTATGACGTTATATCACAGGTATATAATTAACCGCCAATCTAATTTCAAGAAGAAATTATTTTATTAAGAAAACATTCTTACTAATGAGAAAGGACAATGAAAAACAATAAACAAACCTGTTCCTGGCCCAAAGGAGATCCGCTTCTTTTAAAATATCATGATACAGAATGGGGCGTCCCGCTGCATAATGATAAAAAACTCTTTGAATTTATCATCCTTGAAGGATTTCAGGCAGGATTAAGCTGGCTGACAGTTTTGAAAAAAAGAGATAATTTCCGGAAGGCTTTTGATACGTTCGATTTCAACAAAGTTGCAATGTATAATCAACGAAAAATAAATTCCCTGCTACAAGACAGCGGGATTATCCGAAACAAATTAAAGATTGAGAGTACGGTTACAAATGCAAAGGCTTTTATTGAAGTCAGAAAAGAATTCGGGACTTTTAATACATACATATGGAAGTTCACCGGCAACAAGCCGATTCACAATAGATTCGAATCTCTGGAAGAAATTCCCGCGAGAACAGGACTGTCCGATCTTATCAGTAAGGATTTAAAAAAGAGAGGATTTAAATTTGTCGGTTCAACAATTGTATATGCCCATATGCAGGCAACCGGTATGGTGAATGATCACATTACGAGGTGCTTCAGGTATAAAGAAATTATCGAAAAATACGCTTAGCAAATGTTAGGCTTTTTTACTTTCCGCCGATCATTGGGTGGACATCTCATTCAATGGTTCAGGATCAATCTTCTTCAGGAAGATATGATTTTTCTTAAACCCTCTTCAATTAAACAACCTAAAGATTCTCATTAACTATTTTTTAGTATCCATCCAGAAATAAGGTTTTTTGTTCAAAATCGAGGCATGCGAGAAAATTAACCAGAGGCATATATTTGATATTCCGAGGATTAATTTTTGAGCATAACGAGAAGATTGAGCAAAATAACTATTTAATATTCAGTTAATTAACGGTTTACCGCCTTCATCGATGCCTCGGGATAGCGCAAACCTTTAGCAGCGCCTATTGGTGCGGCCTGATCGATTTGTAACATGTCTTCTTTGCTGAGTTGTACCTGAAAAGCTTTGAGGTTATCTTCCAGATACTCACTGCGTTTGGTACCGACGATGGGCACGATGTCTTCCCCCCGGGCTATCAGCCAGGCCAAGGAAAGCTGAGCCAAAGTACACTGTTTGGCGGATGCGATCTCTTCGAGCCGTCGAATGATGCCCAGATTGTGCTTAAGGTTATCTGCCTGAAAACGGGGAGAATTGCGTCGCCAATCGCCTTCTTCCAAATCTTCGACCGATTTGATCCGGCCGGTTAAAAAACCGCGCCCCAACGGGCTGTAGGGTACAAATCCGATCCCCAGTTCACGACAGGTGGCCAAAATCTCTACCTCGACATCACGGGTCCACAGAGAATATTCGGTTTGCAAAGCGCTGATCGGATATACAGAATAGGCACGCCGGATCGACTGAGGTGCTGCCTCCGATAAACCGATAAATCGCACCTTGCCTTGCTTGACCAGATCTGCCATAGCGCCAAAGGTTTCTTCGATGGGCGTATCGGGATCGACCCGATGCTGGTAGTACAGGTCAATAACATTCACGCCAAGGCGTTTCAAACTCGCATCGCACGCCTCTTTAACATAGGAAGGTTTTCCATTGACCCCCATGAAGCTTCCGTCCGTACCGCGCACATTGCCGAATTTGGTCGCCAGCACCACCTTGTCACGCCGATCTTTGACGGCACGCCCCACCAGTTCTTCATTGTGGCCCACGCCGTACATATCGGCCGTATCGAGAAAATTGATCCCCCAATCCAGTGCCTGATGAATGGTGCGTATCGATTGTTCTTCGTTGGTCGAACCATAAAATTCCGACATCCCCATGCATCCCAATCCGATGGTCGAGACCGTAGGGCCTTGTTTGCCCAATGTTCTGAAATTCATGATATGCCTCCTTTTTCAAAAGGGTTTCGGAAGCGTCGCAAGACCATATCTCTTTGACTCTCAGCGCAAAAAGATATGCAGTGAATGACTTGTCTGTCTTTATACTATAGCTCAGCTTTGCGATTTGTAAATACAGGACACGGTTTATTATAGAAACTTGAGTAATAATTTTAGGGGAGTCTTTAAATCATCGACTCGACCAACGCATGCAGCTCACGCGCGTTGTGGACCGCGTGTCCGTCAATGTCGTTGTTGAAAAAGGCCCAGACCTGCCGTCCTTCGGCAAGCCAAATCTTGATCTTGCAGGCAAAAGATGTCAACTCGTCGGTAGAGTACGGTGAGCTGTAGAGCCCGCCGCGACCGTGAAACCGGAGGTAGACTGTAGGACTCGTGAGTGCTTCCGCTTCAGCAAAACGTCCGCCTGAATCCGCAATAACACTGGCAATGCCGTAGTGTCTCAACAGAATTAGCGATTCGGGCATGAACCAAGAATCGTGCCTGGCCTCTATAGCAAACTCGCCGATGTTCCGGTACGAAGCAAGCAGTTGCACGAAAGCCTCCGCAACGCTCGTGTCGAACCGTAAACTGGGTGGGAGTTGGACCAGGAACGGACCAAGCCGGTCGCGAAGCGGATCGAACACCGCCAGGAAGCGTCCGAGCGGCTCCGCCGTGTCAACCAGTCTCTTCCGATGCGTGATAAATTGGCTCATTTTTATGCAGAACCGGAACGACACTGGTGTCCGGCGTGCCCAGCCTTCGACCGTTTTAACGCTGGGAATGCGGTAGAAGCTTGCGTTCAACTCCACGCAGTCGAACTCCGTCATATAATACTCAAGATACTTGGCCGGCTTCACACCTTCCGGGTAGAAAGGGCCCGACCAATGCTTATAGCTCCAGCCCGATGTTCCGATGTGAAGACGTTCGATCATAACGACCTCCCCAATATCCCCTTTATTCAATATGGAGCCATTGGGTCATGTCTAAACTTTGGGTTCTAACTCTCCCTGCAATGGGGTCACACATTGCCGGGTATGAGTGCGCTGGGAAAATTTATGAAGAACTTTTGCCAATTGACCCCTTTTGTTTATTCAATTCAAATGCAAAATCCCCCTATCGGGGAGTTTCATAAACAAATTGAAAAAAATAATTTCGACAGGGTTATAACGTGGGCATAACCTGCGGGGTTGAGCGCAGCGAAAACCCGTCAGCGTTCATGCCATGGTTATAGACAGCTTAAGATTGGTGAGCCGCGTATTCATCCAATAGTCTGCGAATCATCTTCTGATATTGAGTATTGTATTTCTTTGCCTCATTTTTAAAAAACTCTACGCTAGCCTTGCTGAGAGCAATAGTAACTTTAACGGTTTCGTCTTTAAGAGCCAGTTCTTCAGGTGAAGGAAGAAAGTCGGAAATGACCTTTACTTTTCCGACAGGCTCATCCGTGTATTTTATTTTCCCTTTCATATATCTTTTTTCCTTTCCGCCAGTATCCGGCGCCAATAATTCTGATTTTGTTTTTTCGATAGGTAAATCTTACGGTCATAATTCCGCCAGCGACTCTGCCAAGACAATAATACCGCTTTTCATCATAACTGTGTTCCAAGTCCTCCAAAATGACACGATGATGATCCAGGAAGGCAAGCTGTGCCAAGGCAAAGGAGACACCGTGTTTCTTTTGATTCACTCCGTTCTTGGCGGAATCCCACTCAAAATCAGATCGTTTTGTCATATGATTAAGATACGGCAGATCAAGATATATGTCAATATATTAATATGGCATTTTATATGGTTTCTATGTCCATAACATGTATTAGTTGACCTGAGTGAAATGTGGAAGTTGTCACTTTTTGACAACTAAATCAGAGTTAATAAAATATTTTTACGGAAATTATCTACCGTAAAAAATAAATAAATTTTGTTAATAAGGATATCTGCCAATTCGGCTTATATATCAAAAAATGTCATATAAGCCGGTACGGCTTAATAAAAAAAACGTTGTTGTATTTATGTTGGATAGCCACAACATGTGGCTTTATCAACTTTGGTTATAGTTCGGGATGGAACGCTTTTTTCGGCTTCAACTGAGAAGCCTTTTTATTTAACCCCTGATATCACATTAATTTAATGATTGCAAGCGGTTAAACTTAAATGCCATGCTTCGTCCAACCAAGGAGGCGAGCGAAGGCCATATAGATATTAGGCTCCTCTGATGAATTGATTTTATTGTTTTAACCATTCAACAGCTTCATTAAACGAGTAGAAAACTCCAACCTCAATGTGAATTCTCTCTCCACCGATAAGTTCGTACATTCTTGCAATGCCAAACCCTAAGGCATCCTTGACAACAAAAGCGCAACGACCATTGCCCAGCTTTTTGCCGTGTTTTTTAACGATGTCCTTTATTCTCTGCATATCATTCGAGGTGAGATTGTTCATAATTAGCTCTCTATGATCAACAAGCTGTCTTGTTCCGACCACCCACTTTGGTGAGTCAACCAGCTCTGTTAATAGATCATCAAAGTCGTGGTCCGAAGCTTCCCCTTGGGTCTGTATGAAGACATACTCTGGCATGTGATCAAAATTGATTTTAAATTTCATCGATTGAATACTCGTTTGAATATTATCGTTGTGCTGACCGCTGTACGGCCTCTACACAAATATGATCTATGAAAATAGGCGCGATAAGAATAAATGAAACTTAATTTATATTGCAACAGGCATGCCAAAACTTAACTTATTGATATTATTTATATTCCATTTTTTATCATTTAGAAGTACACATTTTTCTGTGCAGTGATGCACAGTTTTATGTGCATATAAAAGAGAATCAATACTGAAATTTATGGTGGGAAACGGGGATGGAAAGAACAATTAAGGGAATCTTAAAAGGATATTCAATAAAAAATATTTACCACAGAGACACAGAGTTCACAGAGCTTTTTCTTTTGCCATGAGAATGTGGCAAAAGAAAAACTTCAATCTCGCTTACAGCGAGATAAAATTTGATAGAAACAGCATTCTTGTCCGATAGAAATTAGAAATTATTTCGGCTATAAAGCTCCTTTAATTAAAAACCATGCCATGAAATGGCTGATGGTTTTTGATTTGCCGTCTTCTCCTGGCAAATCAAATATTATATTCTCAGTGTCCTCCGTGTCTCTGTGGTAAATGCACACTCACACATCTGAAAAGAAAAGCCGGGACCACCAGCAGTTTTATCCCTTTATTTCATTGATCCGGTCCGTAAGCTCGGGAATAAAATCGAGGATGTCATCCACAACGCCCACATCCGCAGCCTGAAAAATAGGTGCTTTGGGGTTTTTATTGACGGCAACAATAAACGGCGCGCCTTTGATACCGCCCAGATGTTGAAAGGCACCGCTAATCCCCAAAGCCATGTAGACTTTCGGTTTGACGGTTTGCCCTGAAGTTCCGACCTGGCGGGATTTTTCCAGCCATTTTGCATCCACTATGGGCCTGGAACATGACACATCGGCACCCATGGCTTCTGCCAGATCAAAAACCATCTCCAGGTTTTCCTCATCTTCGATCCCTCTGCCCACCGATACCAGAACATCCGATTTGGTGATATCGACATCGCCGACTTCAGCTTCGACAATTTCCAGAAAGCGACGGACACCATCTGCAAGACCGCCTTCCAAGGCTTCGGCGGTTTTGTCAACGATGTTGCCGCCGGCACTTTTGCTTTCATCAGCTTTGAAAGATCCCGGACGGATGGTGATCACGGCACCCTGGGAGAGATCGCAAAGGACATGGGTACTGACCTGGCCTAAATATTCTTCACGAACAGCCTTGAGTTTGCCGTCTTCGATGCCTTCAAAATCGACGGCATCCGAAAAATATGCTGAATCAAGCTTTACGGAAAGGCCTGGCGCCAGAT
>Ga0307425_1000146_pt1 | contig 41711 bp, 64 predicted proteins | sample SalMarWE160330MG_FD_202152 | JGI IMG/M metagenome (GOLD analysis project Ga0307425, IMG submission 202152) | Salt marsh sediment microbial communities from the Plum Island Ecosystem LTER, Massachusetts, United States - WE1603-30 | ecosystem: Environmental > Aquatic > Marine > Intertidal zone >... | reverse complement strand
CACACGGGGGCAGCTCTTGGAGTACTGAAAAATTGGTCAGGCAAAAAACCTTAAGGAGGTATTCAATATGAGAACAGTATTAATGATCACGAGAGAAAACAATGTTGCCGGAAATCGCAGGCACGGAGCTATTTATCCTATGTTTTCTCAGTACAGCTTCGAGCGCGGAGAATCGACAGACAGCGAAAACATGGAACGCGTGCTTTATCGAAAAATTACAGTAGAAGACGGCACCTTTTCGAGTTCCGGCCGGTTTGGTTACACAGGCCAGCATACCGATTTAGATTGTATTGATCTCCCCGGATATGAGGACGTCAAAGTCATCCGGAATGCCCCGCGGTATATTACGGGAACACTTTTTTCCCGCAATAAATACGGTGCAACAAAAAGAGCGTTCCGGCTCGATCTTGAACGCGAGGTTGTGCAGTATCAGCGTAACGAGAAATGGTATGATTTTTCGCCCGCTCGTTATATCGATTAAGGTGACGGGTGCCCGGGAAACCGGGCATTAAACCACAGTCCCGGTCCGAAGTCCGGGACAAGGTCAGGCATATTTTATTTCAAGGAGGTGTCCAATTGAAAAAAATGGACGTAGACAGACTAAACAAAATGGTTGATCAGTTGATCAATCAAGAAAATTTACCGGGGTATTTGCAAAAAACCCTTTACCTGCCCCCAAATATTCCTTGCACGAAATGGAGTTTTTTAAATCAGCTTACCGTTTTACTTAGCGGCACGATTGATGCAAGAGGCTTTAAGCAGTGGATGGAAGCCGGCCGCAGCGTAAAAAAAGGCAGCAAAGCCTTTTATATTCTCGCGCCGAGACAGGGGAAGAGGACAGAAACGGTTGTAAACGATGACGGCAAGAAAGAGGAAAAGGAAAAAACCTGGTTGTATTTCGTTGACATTCCCGTATTCCGGTATGAGGATACGGAAGGAGAAGAGCTCCCCTACAAAAAAGAACTTGAAACGCGTACACAAAAAATGGAAACCCTACCCCTCATTGACGTTGCAAGGAAAATGGGGATCCCCGTAGTCGCCGGTTTTTCGAAAATTGCTTATGGGATATACTCGACCAGTGGCAAGATAACCCTTGCCACCGATGACCAGCAAACATTTTTACACGAGCTCAGTCATGCGATTGATCACAGGCTCGGTAATTTACCAAAATTTCCTACTCACGATCAGCGAGCCATGGCCGAGGTCGTCGCGGAACTCTCAGCGTGTTTCCTGGCCCACCTGGTCGGACTCAAGGCGGACATGGCCGGAACACAAAGATACATCAAAAGTTATGCCGGCAGACAGCACGTTGCTTTTATGATCGGGAAGGCGGTTGAACGGGTAATGGCGATTTTTGATTTTGTCAAGGGAACGGCCCATGGGCGAGTGAATGCGGCTTAATTTGAAGAGCAAGAGCAAGGGCGCGCAAAAGCGCCCGGCTCTTCCGGCTCCCTGCGGGGAGTCGAGAGAGCTCAGGAGAAAACAGAATGACAATTGCAAAGCAAAAAATAATAGCATATCTGCAGAATCATGATATTAATGCGCTGCACCTGGCGGCCGAACTCGGCGTGCACCGGTCCGCATTATCACGGTGGATGGCCGGCAAGGCCGTGCCCAAACCGCATATACAAAAACGGATTAACCGGATCATCGGCGTCAGAAACGACTGGTACGATCCGGCATAAAAAGAGCGGCTTTTTACGGCCGCCCTCGACAGACTCCTTTACGGTCAGGCATAACCCAAAGGTGTCACTTTAAAGTCTATTTTTTTATGCGTTCTTTGTCAATATTAAAATTACGCCAAACAGTACGGCGAAAAAATATGAAAAGTAAAATCAATTTTTTTGAGGAGGCCAAAATGGCAAAACGAGCATCATTTCAACCGGAACCGCGGACCGTAGAAAAATTAGAGAAAATATACCCGTCTCTTAATTTCGCGGCAAACCGGGCGCTTAACGCGTGGGTATACCTGCGCACGGAAACCCTGGACGAGCTTAAAAAAACATTCGCGGTGGGCGAGCTCTGTTACCTGATCGATCTGTATAATACCCAGATATTCGACCCGCGGTATATGATCCGCAGGGACGTTACCAGGCAAGAGATCGAGGACGGCGAGAAATACGAGCAGCTGGCGGGAAAATGGGATGTTGACCTGGTTGAATTCACGGGGAAAATTGAGAAGCTTTCTGCAGCGCAGGTTTTTTTCTTGAACGAATGGGCAAAGCTGTTTTGGGAAAACAATCATTACAGTAATACCAGTCCAACAGATTACTGCTCCGCGTTAGTTTAAACCCAAACAGTACGGCGGCCGGAACCCTAAAGTAAAATCATTTTTTCCGGCTGCCGGCAGGGTTGATTATTACCTTCTTAAAAATATTTTCTTTGCGAGATCCGTTAAATGGGCTATCCGTGCTTCATAAAAATCATACATATTTTCGAGCGCATTTATTAACTGGGTCTTCGTCAGTTTATCAATTTGTTTTCCCCGATAAAATAATTTTGTTTTTTTTACATCACTCACAGCAGGCCTCCCAAAATCACAGTCAAGCCTAAAAACACCACGGCCACCGAGAGCATACAGAGAGCAATTGTTTTTACCGTCTCTTTTTTCCGGAGCTTTTTGTATTTCTTTAGTAGCGCGGCGATATCTACGGCGGCTTTAATCTTTACCTCTTCCCGATATAAACGCCTCATTTTCTTTTCTTGCCGTGTGCTCATTACTTCACCTCACTTAAAAATAAAAATACCGTATCGACCTCCCCCTCTTTATGCCATTCCGGAGGAGTCCAGTTTATGAAATAAATGTTTTTGTCGTTTTTGAGGAGACCTGATAGTTGGATCGCGTCCATGATTGGTTTATGCAGATTGTGGTGATCCATGCGTTTACTGACGCAAACATTTATAATGACACTTATTTTATCATAACATGTGGCCCCCGCGGCCGCCTTAATCGCCCAGGACAGATTAATTTTAAAATCCCGATATATCGACATATTAATAATATTTCCGGTGGTCCTGCTTTTTGTGTGACGCTTATTGCTGGACGCTGCGTATCCTTGCCACTTCACCATAATCATAATTCAAGCTCCTGCGTGGTTACGCATTTCCGATATTTCCGGCACCAGCCTTCACCCTCGAACTCGCGGGATTCCCAGGCTTTGAAATTAATACACCCCCGGCAAAATCCGTCACATATCGGTTTTTTTCTCACGAATACCCCCGCAGCGGCATTATATTCAAAATCATCCATGCTTCCTCGCCCTCCCGGGGATCCGCTTCTCCACGTTGATTGTTTTAACCTCCGTTATATTTTCGAGCAGCTCCCTGATATCATTATCCTCTACGGACCGGACCTGCAGGTCTCGCAGAAACCAACACAGCCCCGCGACAATAATTACCACAAGGCTGAAAACAAAAATCATCATAGCCGCAGCCTCGGCGCTGGCAAACATATTGTGGAAAACACAACATGCTGAAATAATTATCCCGATCCCCAAAAGTATGGTAGCGCCAGCTGTTATGGCCCGCCACCTGTTAAGCTCTTGTTTTGTCATGACCCCCCTCCTTCTGGCTCAATATTGCATTGCCACATGTAATTTTGCTTTCATCTTCTTCTTTTGACGGAATAAAAACGATTACATCGAAACCTTTAGATTTTAAATCTTCTTCGACCTGTTTATAGGGATAATATTTATCATATCCATCTTCCGTGATTAGCTTATTTTTTATACACGCATTTGTTTTATGCATGGGCGTTATTTTGCACATAAAATATTGAGGATCAAACAAGCAAAAAAGTTCATGTGCGTCTACCGGGGCGTTGGTAAGGGCAAAATTGAGTGCAATCTTCCTGCCTTTTATTCCATGTTGCTTGAGTGGTTTTTCCAATAAGTTCATAACTTTTCCAAGCGATACGGCATAAGGCATTATTTTTTCACGTATTTGCTTGTCAGTAGTATTTACACTTATCTGTAATCCGGCTTCTCCATTTAAAACATCATTTTTAATTCTAAGCCACTCATATAAAAATGATTCCACCCTGTTTACTCTCGGCACTATTGTAGATATTACAGGATGGAATCCCCATGCCTTCTCTTTAAGCATCCCCGCCAGGTAAGTCGTGGCGTATAATACATTTTTATTATAGATGGGTTCACCCATCCTTGCAAAATGGACATTTAATCGTTTTGTTATATTTATTTCTGGATGCCAAGCAAGGGCCGTTTTAACTTGCTCGATTAAATCTTTAAATGTTGCATTTCTTCCAGGGCCAACTTTGGGTACATCACAAAATGAACAACCCATGGAACAACCATATTGGCTCGATATTGTAATCACCCATTTTTCGGTAAGTGGCAGCAACTCTCCGTGAGGAACTCCGTTTATTTCTCTGTGCAGTCCCAGAAAATCGGCTTTTATATTTTTTTCTTTACCGTAATCGCCAATCGACAAAAACTCAAGCTTGCCTTTTTCTCCCTGGCCTATAAATATATCGCCTGTCGGAACTTTAATGCTTTGTAATATTTTCATCTTTCCCCTCCAGTTCTTTTTCTATTTGCTTTAAAAACATATTTGCCGCATCAAGCCTTTTAAATAATTTTTCAGATGGGGTTTTCCCTATTCGATAATGAGTGCACAATTCTTGATAAGCTTTAGCTGCTTGAATTGCCTTTCTTTTATCCTTCTCCACTTCCTCTACCAGATCGGTGAGGATTTTGGTTAATATTTTCATGCCCCCTGCTGCATAATCAGTTGGTTCTCCGGTGCATGGATCACAATAATCAAACTGGCCGACTATTTTAGCTATCGCCTTCTTAATTATCTCGCTCATAATTTGTCCAGAAAATATCTTACCAACATATCACATTCCTCTACCTTTTTAATTCCAGTATTGCCAGGATAAGGGTCATGGAACAATTTCCCATTTTTATATAATACTGCATGTTTTAAATCTCTACTCGATTCCCCACAAACAATCACAATACTTCCGTAGACATTTCTTGTAAAAGACTCAACATCATTAACTGTACTCGTTAATAAAAACAGTCCATGCTTATGAATTAAATAAGCCTGTAATAACTCAAGACGCTTTTCCCATTCATCAATGTCTCCATCTATATCGGGAATCTCCTTTAAGTCAACATTCAGTATCGTGGCAATACACGCATGAAGGCAATTTCCCTTTGTCCCAAACTTAGTTTGATATACTTTTTTCATAATCCCTCCAATCACGATTTTTGGCGCTTATTTTTTCTAAAAATGTGTAAATATCGGATTCAAGATCAGCCTCGATCCACCCGTTATCCCATCCTTCTTTAAAGACGCTTTCGGCCATGTCTTTTAGAATCACCCTTAACTGCTCCACCTGCCCGGGCGTGCAGACGATCCGGTTTTGAATCTCCATTATTGCTCGTTCAACTGCGGTCATGATTTATCCCTATTATTCCATCTTTTTTTTGCTTGTTCTTTTGTAGAATCTAATGGCCCACAAGCTCCACAAATTGGACATTCAGCCCGCCAATATCCCTCGAATTGAATATCCATTATAAATATTTCCCCACAAAATGGGCATGGTTTATTTTCACTCATGGTTTATTCTCCTTATGTGAATAATGATTTTGCATATCCTCATCATTCATCCTCAGGCGGCCGTGGTTTTACATATGGCATAAAAGCAATTATTTTTTTGTTAGGGAAATAATCATCGTCGTCCTTGCTAAATATAATCTTCCCCGCACAATCACTCACAAAACCATGGAATATCTTTTTGTCGCTTCGCAAAAACCAATAATCTTCCAGCACTATTGGTTTTTTATCCTTAATACTGATCCATTTTGTTTTCAACAATATCTCAGCAAAGTCAGTGAGGATATCCCGGTATTTATGTTCTGGTCCTTGTTCAATCCTATATAATGTTTTCTCAATCTCCGCTTTTATCTTTTCAGTCATGCTACACCCCCATTGTATATTTTGGGATGATAAGGAGACCTGAAATATATCCACTTGCCGTCTTCTTTCCCTATTGGTTTTTGGTAAGCATGACCGCAGTCATAATAATCATAGATTCCGTCTCCATGATTATATTTGCCAACTCCACATTTCCCACATTTTTCACATTTCTTTTCAGTCATCTGAAAATCTTTTTAAAGCTTCGTCCATAGTAACCGCCGGAGCCTCGTAATGCGCCCACTTACCTTGTGTCGCATTAGCCCATAACCTGATACCGCACCAATATACAAGTTTTTTGGGCAATCTTCTCGTCAACCAATAAATTATTTTGTCCTTCATTTTATCCTCCTATTTATTTTTTCAACGAGCCCTATTATCACAACTCTATTCGAAACAGCACAGTGTTCGCACAAAGTGATCTCGGCCGGCTTCTCAAAAACAGGGGTTGCCATTTCCTCATTCGGGCCAATAACCTGCGCAAGCGCAGCATGACCGCCGAGCATCATGGTTAATCCTTGCTGCCGCGACACAGCGCCGCTATCGATAACATATCTCTGCACCTTAAGCGTCCAAAAAAAAGGTAACGTCCCGTTTTCGCGGAAACTTTCGCCAAGCAGCTTTCCACACTTATGGCACTTTAAATGCTTTCGTAACTCATTTTCTTTCATGTTACTGCTCCTCTAAAAAATACTTGCGCACAGATTCCCATCCCATAAAAGGCGGAAAGTTTCTGTCATCGATATAGTATGACGCAAATATTTTCCTTTTCGCATAATCTGTTATTCCGTCAACGTTTTCATTCACCTTGTCTGGAATAAATCCCTTTTCACTTAACCATCTTACAGCATCTTTAATTTTGTCCCCGGCCCGGCATGTCCAGATAATTATAAGCCATCCGGACTGTTGCAATTTTTTAAGCGTGTCTACCGCTCCCGGCAATTCAGCGCCAATATTCGGGAACGTATTCTCGACAACTGTACCGTCAAAATCAACCGCTATAATTCCCTTTTTCATCATAACACCCACCCGAACAGCCAAGCAATCTGCTGGATGCCCAAAATCGAAAAAATAACCAGGCCCATAAAAAACCCGGTGAGTAAATAAAATATCGGACTACGGACCTTCCACCTGGCATATACGAGCTGTAATCCGATGAGTGAAAATATCAGGACCAGGCCCGCTATGAATACAGGGCCACAGACAATAAATGCGTAGATCACGCCGGCAACCGTAAATAGCGGCAAGCCGCTCATAAGCCATAAAAATACTAAAAACATAACTACCCCCTTGCTTGTTTAGGTTTGACTAATTCCCCGGATTCACATTTCTTTTTTAGCTTCCGGAAAAAATCCTTGCATCGTAATATTTCGGAATCAGGTGCACGGCGCCTTTCATCACGCAGCTCCCTGGGTTCACTGTTCGCGCCGGCATGCACCGGCTTTTCTTTGAGGGATTTCCTGTACGCAGCTCGCCACTTCCCGGCATCGCCCTTGAAGAAAAAGTTAATTGACCCTTGATTACAACACAGCTGTAGGGATGAAATAAAATCATCGATCCCCCACTGGCGGGCCAGGCCGATTATTTTATCTTTATGCTGCGCAACCCATAACCTGGGATTCTCCGCGTATAACTCAACGGTGTTTACCGTGGCCTCGAGTAGTGCCGGTATATTAAGCATCCTCCTCCTCCTGGAACGATATTTTTAAAAAAGAGTGAGTGTATTCCCGGTTATCCACAACCTTAAGGATTCCGGTCCTCTTAACTATTAAAGATTGCTGTAACGTATTAATACACTCCCTTCTATTAATTTCACTTCACTTCATGCACACTGGTGACTCACTGGTGTGCAACCGGTGTGTCACTATAGTGCTACACTGGTGACTCACTGGTGTAACATGACGCAAAAGGGTACTGATTTCCGTCTCCCCTTGACAGAAACGTTGCTATCCATTCGGAAATATATTCCGGAAATAATTCTACTATTTTTTTTGGCGGCCGGCGGTATTTCGTGAGCTGAGGCTTTCGTCCCTTTAAGTTCTGATGTTTAAACCAGTTCGGCAGAAACCCGTAGGTGCCATATAAATAAATCAGTTTATTCGAAGCAATTGTTTGTAAATCAACTTCAATATCCCTTACCTTATAATCTTTACGCGCGATTCTAAAATAAATACTGTCCGAATCTGCCTCAAAGATACCCTCATCATCAGCATTGGAAATAAGCCCAATAAATAATAAAAGCTGCCGGTCCGTAAGTTTTTGGACTCCGCCATCGGTCCAGATATTCGGATCGATCATCCTTTTTCGCGCCATGGATCCCCTCTCAGTTTAAATTGTATGATATCTGAAAAAACAATTTTGCTATTTGAATATCAAAAATAGTAATAAAACCAGCATACCCACCATCCTCGCCAATCGTAATTGAAAACAATCTGAATGGTTCGCCGGGGCACCACCCCGCAGAAACAGAAAAATGTTTCAAAAATGCTTTGATCTTTTTAATCACGCATTCCTCCTTGTTGTTTTTTAGGCCCGATCCCATAAAAATCATCTCCGCTTTCTTGTGGATCATCGATTAAATACCCAGCCTCGCATTCATCGGGGCAACTTTCGCAGGGGAAAAGATCATCTTTTGTGCAACCGCATTCTCCCTCTAAATTATAAAGCCCGTAATAACCGTTTTCCTTAAGATATTTTTTTACTATTTTTTTGACATTCATGGTTTGTCCTCCAGTTCTTTTTCTATTTGGCGCATGTGTTCATATAAATAATTTTTAAAATAATTATCTGCATATTGATCTGGATCAATTTTATCCTCATATATTTCCATGCATGCATCATACCCGGCTTTAAAATCTTTTTCAGCAGTTTCCCTTCTCACTTCCCCCACCAGATCGGCGAGGATAGCATCTACTTGCTTGCGATGTTCATCACAACTTAATCTTGGGTTAGCAAAATATTCTGTATATTGCCGTTCAAGACGATACTTTATTAATTCAATTTCCACTTTTATCTTTTCAGTCATCTGCTTCCTCCTTAAAAAGTGGAGCGGAGATCATTATAGAATCTCATAAGTTTTCCCCGCTCCGTAATGGCCTTTAAATCTCGCTTTCTTGGCCTTAAATTATATTTCATTTAAATATTCAGCCCCTTCAATCTTACCAGCTCCTCTCCTTCAGGAAGAGGACAGTGTTCCAACCATTTTTTTTGTCTCACCTTCCATGCCGTACATAGAGACATTTCTTTCTCTGAGAAAGAGACAAAAGTATTAAGCCATAGACTTTTTAAAGATGATTCAGGAAAGCGTTCAATAAAATTTAAATGCGATCTAAAGAACTCCCATTTATCTTGGTCATCATGTAAAGTCACGGTACAGCCGTCCAATTCTTTTAAAATATCGATAAAAGAAATAACAGGATATGGGCTGGCTGTATACAATATTATTTTTGGTTTCCGGCGATGAATCCTGCTTTCTTTTTTGATACAATAAATTAAATCTTTTAATTCACGATGGAAACACATAGGCTCGCCGCCCGTAATACAGATTTCTTGATAATTGACCAACTGTTTAATATTTATTTCTCTGGGAGCATCTTGTGGAATATTCCTCATACAGCACCCGTCACAATGTTTTAAACATGTCCTGGTAAATATCAATCTTGCCTTTTTTCCCAAATACCTACTCCTCTGTTTCATCATACATTCGGGTTTTGCTTCTGCACCGGCCTTTCTGTTGCCGTTGTGCGTACACACAACCGGTCATTTTTTAACTTTCCCCCGGATCTGATATTCTTTTACGTTTTGCCTCTTTTTCGCGCTGTAGGGGATTTATGGCGCAGTACCGCTTAAGCGAGTATCGTGCCATATTTGCCAGGGTGCGCCCCTTTTCCAGCGCATGTTCCAGGTAGTAGTCATAGTCATCGATAGTCAAAGTAATTTTGACGGTTTTCGTTTTCTGTTCAGGCATTCGCATCCCCCGAGCAGGCGCTGCAGAGGGTGTGTTCTTCATTCACCCAGTGACATGGTTCCCCGGTTTTCTCAATGCACTGCGTGCAGTTATCATCAGTACAACCACACACCTGGCACACGCCGGAGAAGGTTACCTTTTCTTGCTTCTTAGGCTTTTTGGGTTTATTATTGAAACCTGCTTTAACTTCTTTTTTGATTTGCTTTATATCGATGTTGTAAAACAGTGCAGCTTCTTTTAGATTTCCGTGTACCTCTTTATCCCTTATCTGTGGGGAATATTGATAAGGACCGCGGGGATCCATTTCTTCGCAGACGATAATTTTAAAAAGAAATACCATGAGCTGGTCAAAATCCATTTCCTTAATCTTCTCATCGCCTTTTTCATAGATCTCAGATTTTCGCTTATCAATCCATCCTTCCAGCCTTCCGAGAACAGCTTTGGAATCATAATACCATCGATCCCAAACCTTTAACACAATGAGCTTAAGAATCTCAAATGGGAATTTATTTTTCTCAAGATCTTTATATAAATTGTGAAGGACCTCAACATAGACATTCCTGCGAATCGCATCTGCTATTTGTGATAGCTGTTTCTCTTTTTTCCGCTCTTCTTTCTCCCTGGCTTTTTCTTCCGGTGATCTTTCATACCCACGATAAGAGCTTATTCTCCCATAAGTGAGCCGGCCGGGACTTCTGCCGGCAACAACGAGTATGCGTTTTGCACCCTGGTCCTTTTTTTTGCATTCTGTCCATTGATAATAGTCCAATGCGTTTTCAGGTGTTTTCCGCATATAACCGTCGCAAACCTCCACATACTCAGTGCCCTTTAGTTCTTCTTTCCGGCGGCTGACCATTGCTTCACCTTTCTCAGCAAAACAATGGCGATCCGTGCAGTAATCTTTTTTATTTGTGCAGACGTCTGCAAAAAGATCGGGGTGATATCCGGATCGTTTATAACAATTAAGACAGGATCCGGCAGCCGGTAAAAGTTCTGCATCATCAAGCTTCCATGTCACCTTGGATAGTTCCATTAAAATATTTTCATGGATCCAATCACCCAATTCTCGCACGGAAGCGAGATTACCGCCCCAGTCACGTAAACCCTTTTCACAAATCTCTTTTTGCTGTTCCGGCTCCAGGCGGGCAATGAGTATCGCGTGCCCGGCCGTAATCTTACCCTCGACAAACAGAGTCCGTGCTTCCTTTATCAGGTCCCGGAGTTTCAAACGCTGATACACATAACTGATGCTTTTCCCAAGTTCCTGGGCTACGAGCTCAACACCATATCCGGCCTGGTCAATTAATCGCGCGTATCCGTCCGCCTCATCAAGCGGGTGGATATCCTCCCGCTGCAGGTTCTCGATTGTTTGGATTTTCAGGACCGTGAGATCATCGAGCTCGCGGACCACGCAGGGCAGCGTTTCTTTACCGGCCAGCTTTGATGCACGCCACCGGCGCTCTCCGGCGACGAGCTGGTAATGTTTATTTACCGCGCGTACAATTGCCGGTTGCTGTACCCCGACTGCCTTTATTGATTCCGCCAGCTGCAGCAGCTTGGCCTCGTCGAATCCGCCGACCCGACGATTCCCCGGATGTGGCTTTATGTCTTCAAGATTAATTTGTTGTATCATTTCTTTTTCCATCAGGCTTTCTCCTCAAATATTTTCTTACCGCCCGGATTTCCCAGGACAGGTTTTAATGGGTTCCCTTTATTCATAAATAAAGCCCTGCATTTCCTTGTGACTAAATAATTCCGGTTGTGTTCCATGTTCTTTTACAACGTGGTCCTCGTAACATTGCTTACAAAAATGAAAGAGGTGGACACCGGAATCATTCTCATCAGTATGCTGGATCGTCCAAGGTTTTTTCATGCAGACATCACAAAGCTTGTTCATTTATGATTTACTTTCTCCTGGAACTCGCAAACAGCGACTATAAAATCCGCTGCGGCATCTATCTTCTTTTCTTTGATTAACTGTTTGACAAAATAAAGCTGATAAATTGACCACTCCATAATAAAGTGGTGCGAGGCCCACAGTCTTATGGGAGGGGACTATAACCCCGCACCTTAGCTCCTTTCTCCGGAGACGCTTTGATACGTACTCCGTGGATCTTCAAATTCACCCTCGATCAAAGGAATATCGAACTCGGCGGCGATCCGGTGGGTAACCTCTATCGCTTCCGCTTCCTCTTTGCTGTTCAATTTTGATTCAGATATTTTAACGAACCGCTTGCCTATTCGTTCCGTGGGCCAGGCGTTGCACTCATCCTTAATGAACTGCTTGATTTCGCCGAGAGTGTGCCCGGTATGGTCGGCAATCTGTTGACAATGCCCATGGAAATGGTTGCACTGAGAATACCTCCCAGTGCTTCGCTTCGGGTACCAGCGTCCAATCCTGACATTGACTTTTTTCCCTGATGTCTGTTGGAGGAGATAGGCCAGGTATACCCGCTGCTGCGGCGTGGGAATCTTGATCTGCAGCAAACTACCGGCCACACTTAACATTTCCGAGCTCACGATTATGTCTATCATTAAAACAGGTCCAATTTCTCCGCAGAGGGCTTGGCGGCCTTTGGTGCCTCGGTCTTCTTCGCTCCGTCTTTCTTGGTTTCTTTCTTACCGGCCGCATTGGGACCGGGCATAGGAGGAGGATCTTCTCCCCTAATTTCGTAATCAGCTTCAATAATCATTTCCCCTGATTCTGTGTTGGCCCGATTTATCGAGCCGTCAATAGAAATTGCTCGCTGCAGCTCAACGCTTCTCCGCGCATATTTAAGCAGATCCTTCAACACGGTTTTTTTTGCCATGGCGTCAAAATTGGTTTTCCATGGAGAAAAATCTTTTGCGAATGTTTGCGAATACAGTTTTGCATGTGCGATGATTTTTTCTCTGGACCAGACCCGAAAATCACTCCCGCCTTCCGAAGTTTTATATACGGCATAATAATAGATGGGTTCGCCTTCCGGTTGGTTCGCGGGTTTGTGCTGTAAGTATGGATCCAGGCCGTAACGATAATCAAACTGATCGTTCTGGTATACCTCCATGGCGTAGATAACCTGGTAGATATTGGATCGATAACAAAGATCGATGATCCCCTGATACCCAACCTGGAAATTGGCCTCAAAAACTCTATTCTTCGAATCCCAGTAAGGAATCAGAAAAGCGTGGCCAAGAGGAGTATTCGGTTCCAGTCCCAACTGGGCGGATTGCATGATTCCCCCCAGGAGGGAGATCGCGGTACATTGTCCAAGTTTGGGATTTTGTCGTATTGCGGTTACCGCAATCCTTGCCAACCGATCCGCAGTCACATGTTTAGGTAATGCAAGTTTGATCTGCGGCGTCATCCTCTGTATGAGGTCGACAATCGTCTCGGGCTTTTTCGCCTCGACTGCTGTTGTCTTTTCTTTAACGTTACTTCCGTCTGCTTTCATATTTTTTCCTCCTGTAATTTTGTTGGTTTTAAAAAGTAAGCAAGCTCCCGGGTAGCCTCTATATCTGCCATGGCGTTATGTGCGTTTTCCAAAGGAAAACCAAAATATTTCGCAACGGTTCCAAGCTTGTAATTTGCCGGCGGAGCGATGCGTCTATACCAGACGTTACACGCGATCATTTCTTTGACATCAAGGGTCGATGAGAACAGAGAGAAAAAATAACTGTCCCCCTGGCGCTTCCAAAAATTATAAAGGAAATCCATGTCGAATCGGCAGTTATAACCGCCGAATAAGAACTTATCAGCCCGATCATATGGATTGACATGCGAGCAAAATATTCCCTTAAGCACATGATATGTTTCTTTTTCGGGAGGGAATGTTTCCATTTGTTCCTCGGTAATACCATTTATCCCCAAGGCCTCCGCCTCTATCTCAAGCCGCGGATCCGGCTTAATAAAAAAACTATGTCTTTCCTTTTCTTCATAATCAACCTCAATAATCAAAGCCAGCTGTATTATGCCATGCTTTACAGGGTCGACCCCGGTTGTCTCAACGTCTATCCATGCTACTTTCATATCAACCAGCCTTTCCGGGGACAATCTCCCCCTCTTCCAAATAAATGATTCCATCACCGCTGTTGGCATAGGAATCATCGACTATCTCCATGATGATCTGGAAACCATGGGCCTCCGCCAACTCCTTAAGCTTACCGAGGCTTTGCGTATCCATGGATTCGCCGCGTTTTATGTAGATTGTTTTCAGTTCTCCGGAGAAGGCCACGGCCAGAAGAATGCCTATTTTCAAAGCTTCCGATTGAGACCAGTTATCATCAGTCGCGCCGTTGTGAATAAGCCCGGCATCCCCGATTGAAAGTCCGTTAACGGGAAGCTCCGCTTTTTCGACCATGTCTATTTTTTCCTGGCGGAGCGATTTAACATCTTCATCCAGTTCCTTATATTCGTTTTCCTTTTCTTCTATGGCTTCCTTTTTATCCAGATACTCCTGGTAGGCTCGTGCTTTACGATTGTTCTCTTCGAGGTCGGCAATTTCCTTTTCAATTTCTTCTGTATTTCTGTCAGGTTCAGGCTTGGGCAGTTTTTTAAGCTCGGGAAACTTCTCTTTATAAAGCTTGCTGATTTTCGATAAATCATTTTCAAAGGCCTCGATGTTTGAAGGTTCCTTATAAAGCCCGGCGTTAAGAATTGATACCATCTCGGCCCGAAGATCATAAATATCTTTGACAATTTTCCTCTCCCTATCCTTCTGCTCTGTGTTGAACTTCTCAATATCACCTTTCTTCTGCAGCAGTTCTTTCAGTGATTTTTCCTCGACCTTTTCCACCGGTACCGCCTCGCCGATCGCTTTCAGTTCCCTGCCGGCAATCAATCTATCCTGTTCCGCCTCGGCAATCTTTTTATCAATCTCTGTGAAATCGATCCCGAGGTAATCCATTAAGACCTTTTTCTTCTCGGGGCCTGACAGATTCGCAAACCATTCCGGATCCAGAAATCTTCCGGAGATGGTATCCAGGAATGCCTGGGGAGAGCCCATTTTCCCGGTTTTATTCTCGATCGTAAGTGTTGACTTTCCCTCGGTTGTAATTGATCGCTTGATTGTATACTCATCGATCTGGCCGATTATCTTTGCCTTACTTTCGCCGTGTGTTACCACATCTCCGGGGATCTCCTTGGACCCGGTGATGAGGTATTTGATTGCATCAATAACCGTGCTTTTCCCCGCCCCGTTTTCCCCCCTGATCTGGACAAGATGTTTCCCGTCAAAATCAAGTCGCGCCGCTTTAATTTTTCTTAAGTTCTCAATAGATAATCCTATGAGTTTCATGCCTGACCTCCCTATTTAATCGTCAATCTGGATGACGATATTTTTGAACTGAATTGTTCATAAAGATCCGGATGCAGTTTTTTGAAATCATCCGCCCGGAAGCTGGTCTTTTTAAAACGCGACCAGGTCGCTTTATGATTCGGGGTTACAAATCCCTTTGCCTCGCCGATTTCACTTTTAAACAGCAGTTGCAGCTCTTTTTTCTCCGCATCGAGCAGCTTGATTTTCCCGTTGATTTCCAAATATTTCTCCACATCCTTTTCAAGGTGTGGTAATTCAAGGACTTCATCGCTTCCTGATCCGTATAAATGCAGCAGGTAATCACCCTCTTTATCGAGGCCCGCCGGCGCCGGCATCTGCTTTTTTAAAATGCACTCATTCCAGAACCAGGTCTCCGCCTTGATCATCTGTTCAATGAACTTTTCATTCCGTGGGACTTCCCGGAAATCGAACCTGGCGCCGATGAGGACGGGAATAAAAAATGTTTCCAGACCCGTCAGATACATGTAGTGCTGCACCTGGGCGTAGTATTGGTCCGGGACTTCGTCTTCATCCCAGTCCTTTTCTGCGAATTGATTCGCTGTCTTGATTTCAACGCCGTCGAGATCTGCTGTTTCTTTGAGAAATAAACCGTCGATATTTCCTAAAACGAATGGATGTTTTTTTGACTGATAGATATACGGGGAACGTTCGGTAGTTCCCGTTATGCCGGTTGCCTCAAAATAAATTTCAGGGAACTCCCGAAGCAGGACCGGTTCCATTCGTCTGCCATGTTTCATGGCGTCGTTGTCTTCCGTCTTCGGCGCGAGCCCCATTTTATCCAGATATACCATAAGCGCCGATTTCCACGGGTTCATTCCCATGATCGCCCCGGCATCGGATCCGCCTATACCTTTTTTACGCTGCTCCAGCCATTCATCGCGATCCAGGCTATCAACCTCCGCGATGGCTTTGCAAAAATCATTTTCAATTTTCATATCACTGACCCTCCAGGTTTATAAGTGGGAGCGCCCGGACGTGCCTACGCGCTCCCTTTGTATGGAGTGTAGATGCAGGAACGGAGCCACCCGTTAACCTGCAGTTACACCCCTTTCTTTCAAAACTCCTTAAAAAATCGGCAAGCCCGGCAAGGAGGAGCCGGGCCCGCCCCGCCATATCAACCGGTCTGAACTTCCGGCTGATTTATTTTTATGCCATAATGAAGCTCGGCGCACGGCGCGCATAAGCCGTGACTCGGCATGCCGTGATCCGATTCAAATTCTCTTAATTTTTTTTTGCAAAATACACAAATTACAGGAGAGGTCATGCGTCCTCCCATGCTTTTTGAATGATTGGTTTGTGAAAATAAATTGCTGATTCGATCACTTCCTTCGGTGTAAAATTGGCTATTCTGGCACCCTGTTGAAGGAAAAACTCATCACGATCAATACCGACAAGTTTTGCGGCTATCGCTCTTTCCAAATATTCGTCATAGACGATTTTATACATTTCACGGTAATTCATATTTTCTATGACTTTGTCGAGTTTAGGATATCCGCTCATGCTTTTTTATGCTCCTCATAATATTTGTTAAGATGTTCAATCACGTCCCGGATCCGCCACCTGTTGCCACCGTAATAATGCCGCGGGGGGACAAGTTCAGGATGATTATGAAATGTCCGTTCAGGGATCCCCGTGTAAACGGAGAGCTCCCAGAAGGTGCTCAAAAACATATCTATGTGCCGGTTCTGAATGGAAATGATCTTCTCGAAGGTGGTGAGTTCTTTTTTCTGTTTTCTTATCGTCTTTGTATCACTCACTTACTGCCCCCAATAAGATCAATCTTGAACTCGGCACGGATATAGATTTCTTCATAAGCACCTTCCCAGAGAGGTTGCGGTGTAGGAATTAATGTTACGACCGGGTGGATGCAGGTGTGCCGGAATCCGAGTTCCAACCATTCCCAGCGCAGGCCGAAGGTAAATAAATAGTTCATGCGCTGCGGTGACATATACGGGGTATCCGAATTGTCTTTGAAATAACTGGTCATCCCTGCGCCTAAGAAAAACGTATCCATGAGGACAAGTTCTGCGTACATGTTGGTATAAAACTGCGGCGCGCTGATTAATCTGTTATAAACGACAAAATCATCCAGGGGCATAAATCCGCCCTCAAGGATGATAATCAGGGCCAGGACGGGAGTCATCATGCACCCCTCCTGTCTAAAAATTCATTTACTGCAGTCGAAACAATATCAACTTCTTTTGGGGGATAAGATTGTGAGCGAATATATTTTTCTAATCGCTTTTTTATAGAATACCTTATTGTGGTTGCAGTTGACTTCTCACGTCGTAATTTTAATGTTTTGCGTTGATCCATACGTTATATCTTAACGATATGAATTATATTGTCAAGTTATTTTCTAATATTTTTTAGAAAAATTATTGCATTAAGTAACGTAATACGTTAATTTTATTGGTATATATTATATGAATGTATTTGAGCGCCTAAAAAAGATAAGAAAATATCGTGAATTAACACAAGAGGACATGGCTAAAGTTTTCAAAATATCTGGGGCATCTTATGGTCGAAAAGAAAAAGGAAGTGAAGGCGGCCTCGGTCCGGCCGAAATCAAATTATTTTTGGAAAAAACTCAAATTGATCCGCGATATTTATTCGGCCTAACTGATGATATTGAAGAGGCCGATCTGGTTAAGAATCCTGTTTCCAGAAGCCTGAGAGAAGAAATCCAGGGATTAAAAGAAGCTTTCAATAAAAAAATGATACTGAAAAAGACGACCCGCTTATATCCGCATTTATTTTGTAAAAGAGAAATAACCTGGAAAATTGCCCCAGGATACAGTATAATTATTACAGGAGGCCAGGCATGAAAAGGTTGTTCTTTGCTCTTATTTTATCACTCCTATGTTTAATTGCATACAGTCAAACGACTCTCGCGGAAGACTTGCAAATATTTAATGAACATAAAACGATTGTATATTCTACCGCCGGGGATCCCAGGGCCGGGGATATCGCCCTAACTGTTGAATACCCTGAAACATGGAAAATGGAAAATAGTAATGATTCGGAAATGAATATCGTAAAATTATTTCTTAGCCGCGAGAAAGACGGCAGAACTAAAATGTGTATGATCGTCATAGGGGATATCTTGCCGGAATTGAAAAACAAAACGGATAAGGAAATTGCCTCAGTAATGTTGACCGATGAATTTCTTTTAACCAATCTCAAAGACCATCTTCAAGTATACAATCTTGGAACTTCTGAAAAGAACGGTGAGCCTGAACAAATAGCATATGTCAAGCGACAGGCCGGAGGCATGACCCAATACATAGTCGCCAAAAGATTTATTTATAAAGGGAAGCTTGTCGAAATATCAGTTATTTATGGCGGTAAAGATGAACTTTTTTTAAGCTGGGATTGGGCCCATGGAGAGGGCGATTTTTTTAATCTCGGGATGGATGTAATTATCTCCGTCACTATAGATAATAAAGCAGGTGGAACTTTTTAATTAAAAGCGGTCTTTGATTTCTTTCCGGTTGATTTGTACCTGAGCATTTCCGGGAGTTTATAATACCAATAATTTCGGCCGGCGGGTTTATGTAGGCAGTATTCCTTGAATGGTTTACTCATTTAAATATTGTCTATCATCACAACCCGGATATATCTTTTAGTCTCCGGAGGCAGTGTGGCCTCAAATACACCATTATTATTAATTATTTCAATATTTTTTAATAATCTAAAAGATTGAGGACACTTGCTGTTACTATGCCAAACCTCAAATCTTGAAAGACCGATTACACCCCTTTTTAATCTTTTCCAATTTCGAATTATAATAGACCCAGGCGATTGTTTTTCCATAAATAAACTATGCAAAAAATATGCAATTTTGTCAATAAAAAAACCCCCTTGTGGGGGGCAATTTATAAATCCTTATCTTGTAAAGACTTGGGAAAGCGTCCGACCGGGATCGAACCGGCATCTCCAGCTTGGAAGGGTTAGGTAGCATCTTCCCTGGACTTACCTGAGTTTACCTGACGCATAATTCTACTATTATAACAGATCGAAAACGCCCAGAAGTTACCTGTAGTTACCTGATAAACTATGCAATAAACTATGCAATCAGGGGTATGCTTTTGCCCGTGCTCGGTCTTCCTCGGAATAATCAAAGCCATCCAGGTATAATAGACGGTCCTGGATGAACTGGTTTGTCGGATCGATGATCCACTCAAAATGTGTATGCTTTGAAGTAGAAAAGCCGGTATTGCCTTCGATGCCGAGGGGATCCCCGCGTTTTACTTTCTGGCCTCGATACACGATAAATGATGCCAGGTGACAACATTCTACCGAGATCCCGTGCTCCTCATCATGAATTACAATCACTTTGCCTTTATCACGGGGTCCGAAATCCTGCGAACACGTTACCAGGCCGTTGATCGGCGCCTCGACAATTGGTGCTTGCCCCTTATTTGCAAAATCATTTCCGGTATGAAGCCCTTCCCTATATGGCCGCGGGGTCTTCTGCGAAAATTGAGAAAGCCCTTGTGTTTGGGTCCATTTCCATCCGTCTTTTTTCCGGAACGGCCAATATACAGTTAACCGGTCCAGGCGGCCGGCCGCTTTCTGGGCCAGCTTTTTTAATCCTTCAACAAACATAGTTCCCCTCCAAGGTTACCATTTAAAAATTATTTTACTTCCAAGTACAATCACGGCCACGGCTTCAACAATAATAATTCCGACCATGATTTTCTGTTTAATCTCCTGCTCCCTTACGTAGATGTCGAATAAGCCCTGTACGCTCTGTGTCGAGTTCTCTGCTTTTGCGATCTTCCTGTCTGAGTTTTTCAATAAGATTTCTTGCTTTTTTAATTTCTCGTTCTGCCTCTGTATTATCCTCTCCAAGTTGTCGATTGTAATCAAGAGCGCCTGCGATATCTGATCTCGCACTTTGGAGACCTCCGTAGATGATTTTGAGTTCTGTTCTAATTTCTTTAACGCTTCCTCCTGAGTCTGTTCCGCATGTAACACAGAGGGTAAGAACAGCCCCAAGAATAACGCCACCAATAAAAACCACCGCATGTTTCAATACTCCTTTCATTTGATTTCTCCATTTCTTCTTTCCGTGTTGTTCTGCAGGGCCTTTGCCCCGAGCCCCAGGGTAACAAGAGTTATTCCGGTACCCATGACAGCTGCAGACGGAAAGTCTTTATTTATAAAGAAGGATATACTTCCAAAACAACATAAAACCAGGCCGGTGATCACGACTGGAAAAGCCAGAAGTCTTCCCATTGATCTATTACCTTTTGAGTCTTGGAAAAATCCATTCATAATCACCTCCGGTCCATGTGTTTTAGTAAAAGATCTTTGATATCATCCTGGCCCTTTTTGAGATGTTGAATTTCTGACAAAATCATTCCACGGTCTTCACGCCAGTTATTAATCTGCTTTTCTGTATCTTTCAATCTGCCCAGAGTGTCAGCCCACAAATAACCACTGATTGCAAGTAATGCCGCAAATAATGCCCCAAGCAACCAAAAGGTCAACTTTTTCGATCCATTTTTTTTAGCCATTTTTCTTTATCCCCTTAATCAAATCGATTTCGTACTTCCAACAAATATCATATTTCATTTTAATCATTATGCCGCTCCTATCGGGACATATACCGCAATTGGGGGAGAAAAGTGAAGATCAATACTTGTGTGATTAATAGTCACTTGTATTTTATAATCTGCGCCGAGCCATATTTCCCGTGGTTTTCTAATGTCCGCGTTTGAACTTTCCGCTGTCAATACGTGGCTGTTTTCATTGTCTGTAAACGGAGTATTCGATATATTCGTATCCCCATTACCTCTATACATCGAGGTTCCCCCCTGTGAGTAATGCCCGACGGTACAGAGTATAGCTATAGTCCCTGTCGGCACAACAGAAGAGAAATCAATTATTGCTCCGTGATTATCAAAATCATCAGTACCAGTCCAACTGGTAACTGATTGCAACCATCCCTGCGAAGGATCGGCAACCGGAATCCATTGATAAACCATCCCGTCGATTTCGACTTTACTATAAACATCCAGCGTAGTACGGGCTGCTCCCGCGTTCACCGCGACAAGCAGGGTCTGTATAAAGGCCGATATGCCAAGGGTAGTAAGCGCTGCCGCTGCGTTTGCATCATCAAGCAGGGTTTGGATGAAAGCCGAAATACCCAGGGTGGTAAGAGCTGCGGCCGCGGTCTCATCATCCAGGAGCGTTGCCATAAACTCAGTTGTCGGTGCACCGCTGATACCGGTCACGGCCATGGGCCGCCCCTCCGCATCGAAACCGAACAGGTTACCTGCCCGCTCGAGCTTTGAAGGGATCTCCAGGGACGTCTCCTCATCCGTTACGGCTGTCTGAATTGCCCGGGAGATTTTTTCAAGTATCTGCTGGGCAATGCAGGTCTGTTTATCCAGGTCATTCTCAAAAGTCTGTGCCGGAAACTTTTCCAGGTTTTTATATTTCGTCTCTTGCTTCAGTTCCAATACGCGCATAATCGTAAGACTATTCCCGGAATCATAAGTCTCAAAGGTCTCTACATTCCCGCCATCGGAAAAATCGTCATTCTCCGCCGTTACATCATAATCTGACAAGAACTCAAGGGTAGTTTCCTTCCCGACACTATCCCGGAGAATCACCACAATATCAGTCTCATTGAATATTTTAAAAGCAAACGGAAACACGGTTTGAACGCCGTTGCAATCGTACTGTGTTTTATTTATGGTGGTGGGAATCATTTAGCCATTCCACCCTCCGGCTGCTGTATCAGCCACAGCTACGGAACCGGCATAATCAGCATAACAAGTATTATAATTGCCGGCAGTATTGAAGGTACTCCTATTATGTCCACAAGCAGTACAGGTAGAATAACCATAACCAGTGTTATTGGTAGCAAAACAATTTGTGATCCCTACACATCCGGAAAAGCCGTGTAAGTCGTTTGATGACGCAAGACAATTTGAAAGATGATATGCGCCATTAAACCCTATATTGGTATTATCCTCGGCATTGCAGCCGCTTATATACCGGCCGCCCAAAAAACCATCATTATGATTTTGATATGCCCAGCAAGAAGATACGTTAACACATGTCTGAAATCCATTCTCAAGATTTCCGGTAGCTTCGCACGCCGTTATTTGATTATTATTATAGTATCCGCTTTTAATATTGGAATAAGAAAAACAAGCACATACATTAAAGCAAGTATCGAACCCATATTCTGAATTATTATATGAATAACCGTTATTTATTTGCCTACATTGGCTTATCCCCGAGGTATTTCCATAAGCATAACAATTTGTAAGAAAACAACATTTATAAAAACCATAATCATCATTATCATGTGAAATGATATTTTGATTATTATTCGTATAATTAAGATTGGCATAAATACCTATATAAATTCCGCCCGAGAAAGATGATTTATTACCATCGATCTGGAAATCTTTTAACGTACAATAAGAAGATCCTGATACATCTATGACATATTGTATCGCCGCCATGCGTTTAAATAAAGTTCCAAATCCCATGCCCATGAGTGTTACATAATTTGCCGGGGTAATTGTTGTTTCAATATTGTAAGTCCCCGGGAGAACAAGTACTATCCCTCCTCCCATCCCGTTTACGGTTGAAAGGATTGTATTTATCGCTGCTCCTGCGTCATCGTCCGTATCTATCACGGTATCTGCCCTGTTTTGATATTCTGAATCAGAGTCGGTTGAAGCAATAATTCTGGAAACAGTTTTGTGTGAATCTGCGAGACTATGGACCCCCAGCGTTGCCCTGGCCAATACTGCAGTCTCATCATCAAGAACAGTCTTCATAAAGTTGGTTACCGGTGCACTGGATACTGCTTCCGCCGCGATGGGTTCACCTTCGTCATTAAACGCGAGGAAATTACCCGCCCTGGCATCTTTTGCCGGAATTTCAAGGTCTGCCGTTTCATCTGATCTCGGGGTGTGAATTACCCGGTCAAATTGTTCCTGCAGCTGCTGATCCCTACACGCCGCGCGATCCAGGTCGTTCTCAAAGGCCGCGGCGTCGAATTTCTCGTTATTCTCATAATCCGTTTCCTGTTTAAAATCGATAACACGCATGACAGTAATTTTGTTTCCGGATGCATAGGTAGCCACGGTAGTAACATCACCACCCTGGGAAAAATCGTTATTTGTGGCGGAGACGGTATAATCCGTAATATACGTGAGTATTGATTCTATTCCATCACTGTCTGTGAGAATGACGACGATATCCGTTTTACTGAAAATCTTAAAATCGAATGAAAAAACCGTCTGGCTGCCGTCACAGTTATATTGTTTTTTGCTCGTGATTGTCGGTATCATTTAAAACACTCCTTTATCCCATCATTAACAGCTATTTTGTTGCCGTTGTGCGTACACACAACAGGTCTATTTTCAATCTTCCCGGCTACTTCGTCCCACAGGAGCTTTGAAGCTTTTTTACGCGTCATTTCTTCTTTTTCTTCTCCTTTGCTTTACCGCCGATCAATTCCGCCGGTTCCCCGGTGGCGGCCGTTTTTATAACACGTTTCGGCCCGGTGTACGGGACTCCCAAGCTTATAGCAAGCGCTTCCAGGATATTTCTCCATTTCACCCGTAATTCTTCGTCCTTGATATCAACCGCGGAGCCGAGGTTCTGTATTGCCTGGATTCCCGGGATCCCGGTATTTACCCAGCCCTGGCGCCGGGCGACAATCTCTTTCCCAATAAGCGGAATTGAGTTAAGCGCCTGGTCCGCAAGAGCATTCCCCACGTCTTCCTCATCTTCCGGAAGTCTCTTCTTTGAAATCGCCCAGATCATAAGTCCGGACAATCCCAATCCCAGGGCTGACATGACAGCTTGGCCGAACTTTTTTATTTTCAGCTGCATGGGGAGGTCATAGGTGATCATGTTGTATATTTGGTTCAGCTGGTTGGAGAACATCAGTAACCAGTTGAAACCTTCGTTTGTGGCGTAAAGCTTGGCTATATCCTTTGCGTGCGCCGCCGGTTGCGTCCGTAATGTAGCGTTCCGCGCTTCCGTTACAGCTTCTTCCTCACTTAATCCCTGTTTTAAGCATTTATCATATACAGCCTGCCAGCCAATCGTGGTGGCGACTTTGTCCATGAAATAGATACCGGCCATGCCGGTGCGGCCGATTTTCTTTATGATCCGGTCGTACCTGCTCTTATCCGCCTGCTGCAGTTCTTCCGTGAATCTTTCAAGTGACCGGTGTTTCATTTGTGGGTCCAGTTTTTCGATCATCTCCACGGTTTGCATTGGACGCAGGGCGGTTTTAAATGCCGAGGATATCAGGTGCCCTGGTCCGGAGTATGGCAGATACAGGGCGACAGACGGCAACTGCTTAATCATGGTTACCCCGTTGTACGCAAGGTAGGCAATCGCCGTGTGTTGCCGGAGGAGCCGTGATACTTTGCTTATCGAATCAAAAGATTTATAAATATTCGGATTGGCCACCCTGTTAACATAATCCTTGGTCAGCTTCACCGCTTCTTTTCCATACCGTTGGCGCAGGGCCTGGGAGAACTCCTTATCATTTGCCATGCGCTGCAATTCTTTAATGATCTGTGCGCCATGAATATAATGCTCCTGCTTATGGACTTGCTCCGTCCAGGTTGACAGTAAGCCTAACCTGATCGGTTTCTGATGTGCCGGCGAAATCTTTATTCTTCCCTTGGTAAAACCGCGCTTGGCATAAGCACGCTTAAGGTTCGCCTGCTCCGACAATTCTTTTGCAATATCGATTTCCAGACCATCGTAATCAATATCTTTGCGAATTACCGGGGTATAGTTGATTTCTTTTCCAAGGTCCTCGTCTTTATAGGCAATGTGCGCTTCCCGGAGGCGTTCGTAATTATCTTCATATTCCTGGATTATATAATCAGCGTATGTCTTTTCTTTATCAGAGAGCGTACTGATAAACTCCCAAGCCTGGGCCTCGGTCAGGTTATTCCCATAAATAACAGCTTCACGCTTTAATGGATTTTTCATGGCGCAATAAATATCCATGATCTCATCCACGCTGTATTTTATTCCATCGATCTCTTTGGTTTTAAAAAGCTCATTGGCTTTAATGCCGAGTTCCTTCTGCTGCAGGTCCACCTTTTTTATTCGTTCATCGATCGCCCGGTATTCGTTGTCGGTTATTGTATTTGCCCGGTTATAAAAGAATTCATGCATGGGCCCCCGAAAGTTCTTCCCGCCGTCGAACAGGTCGAACATCCGCATCGGCCGCAGCGCGATAAGGTGAGCTCCAAGTAATTTCTTGCCGATTCCTTCTTTCCCGGTTGCTTTGCCTTGACCGACTACATCCTCGAGCCCTTTGCCCTTAGTGACGATATTAATAAACTCAGTCTTAAGTGCTTCAAACCGGCGAGCTTCCTGTACCTTCTTGAGGGATTTCTTAAGCCTCCCGAGCTGCTTAAGCCGCTGCACCTCGGAATAAATATCTTCCAGGTCGGCCACCGTCATATCATTAAGGGCTTTTTTACTTAATGTGTCCAAAACCTTCTTAGAGATATTTTCCCTGGCCTCCGGATGCTCCTTCAAGAATGCAGATAGTTTTTCTCTGGCCTGCAGGGTCTTTTTGGTCCGGAACTTGGGATCAATTCCGGACTGTATCGTTTCGACGGCCTGGCGGTAATAAAAGTCGATCGTATGCGCCGGCGGCCGTGTTATTTTTCTTGCCAGGTTCCGTACATATTCCTTGAGCTTTTTCTTTGCGGCCGCCTTTTCAAGCAGGTTTTTTTTGCGCAGCCGCTCGGTGATGACGCCCTCTTTTTTTCCTTCGCTTAAAGCTTTTTTAACTGTCCGAGGCACCGCCTTGATCGCGCTTTCCACCTTTTCCTCGGTGAGTAATTCCCCGATTGTGTGCTTGCCGGTGAGGATAGCCATCTTTTCCCGTGCGTCCCGTACTTCCTTGGCGATCTCCAGACGTTTTGCAATCTGGGTGGCTGCCCGGATCTTGTCTTTCATCTCATCGATATGCTTGATAACCGCTTTCTTGGTCGTGTTCTCGATGACATCCTTTTCCTGTAATTCCAGCGATTCGATCTTGTCCAGGGCTTTTATGACCTCTTTATTATTTGAGAGTTCAGCGAACAACCGCTGAAACTTCGTAGGGTTCTTTCTGATGTCATTAAGCAGTCGGTTGATTTCCACCTCGGAGAGCTCCCCCCCCTTGGAAACCTTATCCGCGGCCGAATGCCATATCCGGGACATATCCTTTTCGGCAAACCATTGTAAATCTACGTGTTCCAGCCCTACGGATTTTAGAGTACTGACCAATTCCTCCGGTGTGTGAGGTAAAATCTTTTCCGCAATACTTTCCTGTTCCTGTATTCTGTTTTCAGTTTCTTCCAGGTGCACCGCGATATCTACGTTTTTGCTGTCTGTGATCCCCCGGGCGATATCCTCCAGTTCAGCCTTTTTATTTTTAAGCTCCGATACGTATGTTTTCAGTTCTTCACCGGTGCCCTCTTTGGCTTTTTTAATAACCTTCTCAAAATAATCTATATGCTCTTGGTAATCCTGGCTGACCCGGGCGACTCGGGCCTCAATCTTTCCGGCGCGGATGCTTTCCTTCTCGATCCGGGGTGTTTCCGGTTCCTGCGTCGCAATTTCCTTTTCAGATATATTTACAGCTTTACCCGCCGGCGCCTCTTTTTTAGCAGCTGTTGTGCTTACCTCTCCCTTTTCCCCGCCGGTGATTGTTTTCATGGTGTGTCCTGGCAACTGGAGTGCGGCAAATCCCAGGGCAGACTGATAAGCGGTATCTTTCAGCCTGTTAAATATTTGTTTCGCATCTGCGTAAGGAATGTTCTTTTTCCGGGCCTCATTCATCCAGACCTTGGCCAACTCATCAAAGGTAATATTTACTGATTCCTGGGCAATCTCCTGCAGGGTTTCCTCTCCCACACTGGCGCCATACTGCATCGCGCTTTTTGCCAGGCTTTTCAATACGCCGCTTCTCATCACTTTCCCGGACGTGCCTTTTATGGCGGCCTTAAAAGGTTCGATTATTCCTTTGAACTGAACCATTTCCAGACCGGCGTTTATAACTCCAACGCCCAGGGATGCGGCCGCGGCGATATCGGGATCGATGCCCAAATCAAGCATTTCGTCAAAAGACAATCCCGCCTCGATTGTGCCGATACTCTCAAGCATCCCATAGGTCATGCCGACAGAAAATAATGAAGTGAAGGCCGCCGCCGAAGTTATTCCTCTTCCGAGAGGACCCGTAGGGGTATATCCTGCCGCCATTATAGCCCCGCCTACTCCCATCGGAAGACCGAGCTCAATCCCGCGCTTTGCGCCGGTGAGCCAAATCGGAAGTTGCCCGGCCGCATAGTTTAAGGCCTGCTCCGGGATCCCGGCATCAACCAGGTTTTGTGCCGGCATTTGTTTTTTAAGCTCGTTTATTTGGTTAGTAATGTCCTCGTTTAATTTACCGGTGGTTATATATTCAATGAGCTGCTTTGATCTCAATTTCCCAATCTGAACGTTGAGTTCCCCGGCCTTCCAGGAATTGCCAAGCCTTCCTAAAAAATCATCGGGACTTATCTCTTTCCCTGTCCACCACTGAATAATTTCACCTTGGTTGTCATAAGCATAGCTGAGATCAATTCCATATTTTTTATTAAGGTAAAGCGCATTTGCAATCTTGGCTTTTTCTTCCCGAGGGTTTTCGGCTTTGTTTATCATTTCGGTAAATTTATCTTTCACCACCGGATCATCAGGCATAAGGTTTAAATAAAGAGGTTGCTCCTGCATGGTCGCACCGGGCGGGAGTTCAGGCGCAGTTTTATCCGGTTCGGTCAAAGATTTCAGATATTCTTCGCCGTTCTCAATAATCGTAGCACCAGGAGGTAAATCTATGTTGTTTAATACGAGGTCGCCGTCACCCATTGTCCCGTAGCTCCTACATAAACCTGTAATTTCCCGTTTTTATACCTATAAGTTTTATTGTCCTTCACATAAAGGATTGTTCCATCGTCGGTTTGTGCCAGGCTGTCCCATCCTCCGAACTGCTTTTTGAATCTGTCAGCGTCGGAGATTATGGTTGCCTTATCTTCCTGCATGACCGGCTTATGCCACCGTTTCCATTCTCCGTCTTTCCAGATATAATATTGCTTTTCCCCTGTTTTTGAATTAAGGACTTCATACCCGGGATCCCCGCCGGGATAATCAAACTGGCGATCTACTTTATAGTTTTCAAGCTCTTCTTTTATTTTTTCCAGATCCGGGGAAGCTTCGAGACTCGAAGGAACGGTATGAAAAACATCCAAATGCTCATATCCTAAATCTGATTCAATCTTACGATATAAAAAGTCTTCAAACTTCTGCGCTCGTTCAGCCTCAGCTGCCATTATTGCTTTTTTGTATTCAGGATTATCCTCTGCCCCGAGGAGTTTTCCTTCCTTCATGATTTTGTTTACAAAATCAATATTGCTTTCTCCAAATAATCCGGTACCAAGCAATCCATTGTTTTTTTGAATAGTCTCTACCTGGTTCTGGGCAACGCGTATTTTTTCCTCATCGCTGAGTTGTGGATCATTCCGCAAACGATCCATGTAATCGTTTTTCCGGAGGGCAAGCTCTTTTTCACTTTTAATCTTCCCGTCCTTAAATGCCTTGTCGAACAACTTAAACCCGGTATCCAGCGCAAAATTACCTTTGCCGCGCTTTGTATCGAGTTCGTTCATGAACTTAATGTAATCCGCGGTGCTTAAGCCCTGGCCGTGATATTTGTTGACAATCTGTCGTTTCTCATCCCATTCCCGATATGGATCATAAACGACCTTAGCTATGGCTGCGTATACCATTGGATCAGATTTCTTGAATGGATCGGCTTTCTTTTTCCGGGCCGCTTCAGCCCGTCTATTAAGCAGATTTATCCAGTGATCGATTGCGGAGGCGTCTTGTTGCGGATCGAATCTCTGGTATATTTTATTTTTTGTAAGACTCAATGAATCAAAATCTTTTACACAATCGGTCCATGCCTGATTATAAACTTTCTCGTGTTCTTCGCGGGCGCGAGCTTTTTGATATCCATCTTCATAGCGCCTGTCTTTCAACAGCCGTTCGCGTTCATCGGGAGTCAGGTCCGGGGTGTTCTCCGAGTTCTGGATCCATGCTTCAGCTTCAAGAATGGGGAGGGCCATGGATTTATTGTATGCATTGTTATAATCGATTTGATGCTTTGATTTATCGATTACGGCCTGCCCCTGGCTTTCGAGCAGCAACCCGCCCCGTATTGCCGCGTTTGTCCGCGCGATAACGAAGGGATGGTCTCCCCGCTTAATCGCTTCCTGGATGTCATTATCATAGCTCTGCAGCTGATCTTTGACTTCCTTGTTGTGGGACAGCCAGTCAACATCATGCTGCTGCTTTGTAGATTCCCGCTCCACCCACATCTGGAACGCCTCCTGCGCTCCCGGCTCGGAAATACTTCTTAAAATTGAATCATATTCCGCGTGTTTAAACTCCTCATATTTCTCCGGATATTTCAGGTATTCGGGATCTTTTTCAAGATCGAGGCGGAATTTATTAAACGCATTTATTGTATCCGTCTGGGCCTTGGCAAACTGCGTGGCCTCACGGTTCTCCCGTAATTTCTGCACGAAATGCGCACCAATATCAGTTAAAACCTTTCCCAGACCCGCGACAGCCGGACCTACGGTAATCGGTTGCGGCATGGCCTTAATATATGACAGTTCCGAGTCATATTTAGGTACCTGCATACCCACCTCCAAGGTTAATACTGGGATATGATGATGAACCGGCCGGAGGAGTTGTCCCTCCGTATTGCTGCGGCTTAGGTCCTAATGCTTGATAAATCTGGGCGCCGCTGGTTAAGAGCGTTCCAAAGGAGTTGAGCATACCGGACCAATAGGCCGTGTCTCCCTGTTTCCTGGCAAGATCAGCGGCATCCTGCCCTTGCTCTCGGATGTAGAGCGCGTCTTTCTCCAATTGTTCAGCAGTATCTTGCATGACCAGCATTGGGGTCCCTTCGACCATCACCCCTGATGCTCCAAGATATGCCTGTTGCCGTGACTGCAGGGCTTTACCTTTCCTGCGGAATTGTTCCTCTTGTGTGGCTGCCTGTTTCTCGATAAGATCGGCCTGCTTATTTGCGGCATCTTTCTGCGCCCTTGCGGTATTATACTGTCCGACAAAATTAACCACAGTGCCTATAACCATTACAGCTGCTGCTGCTGCTGCCATTAGAAGTCCTCCAATCTCGCATATAAATAATAATCCTGGCCGTTGATATATTTCCGGCACAGTCCTTCAATCTCGAACCCCAGGTTTTCAACAAAATTGATAGCGTTCTTCCAATCAGGCCGGATATGTGCTTGAAGCCGGTATAGATTATTTTCATTTACAATTTTATTAAGCGCTATCCTGGAATAATGATATATTTCCCGCACAAAAGTTTTTATTCGTTTTGAGCATAATATCCAGCATTCTCCTGTGTGTGGGAAAATCACATTAACTCCTCCGCAGAAAATAACTTCCTCGTCATAAATACAAGTGAAACAATTTCCGGCTTTGTGGAGGGATTTCAGCCACGCCTTAAACTGATCATGAGTCCGGGGAATATGAAAAGTCGCCTCTTTCTGGACTTTCATGTTCAACCCGTGGAGCACCTCAAACGGAACAACTTGTAAATTACGCAATTCAGTCATTGGTTCTCACCCTCGGCATGATTGCCACAATACACAACGGTAAGGGATTATCCTGGACAATCATGATGTTGCCCTCTTTTTCATAGCCACCCGGAAAGCTTATTTCCTGGTCGCCGCTGTAAAGCGGTGTGGGAGTCCCCATAAGAGCGGTACCTTCTCGGAACAGGATTTCCTCGAGGTGATCCTCATCTGTGCCAATTTTGCAGGAGTTTGTCAGGCGGTAACGCACGGTTATCCTGTTGATGCGTTTTGTTTTTCCCTGGGAAGTCCCATCCGCAGACCCCGCCTCAAGCCGCTGCGGCTTCAACTTCGATGTATAGGGTAACCCAACGTGCACTTTATTGGAGTAATATTTTAAGGTAATTTCCCCGGATTCGACCGTCTTGTCCGGCTGTGTTGCCCCGTCTCCCAGAATGGAAACGGTCTTTCCCTCAAGATGATCCAATCCGGTTAAGGTTTTAAATACCTGCTGCACAGTGCCGGCTGAGGTATAAGCCGTGAAGAAGGTCCCGTCCAATTCATCGGATTCGTCTTCCATGTATAACTCGAAGGTATCAGCGGTCTTGTTTTTCACCATGTAAACACCGTAATTAAGCTCCGTCATACCCTCGACCCCGGTAATCTGGACCAACTGGTCATTTTCAAATCCGTGCGCGGTGGATGATATTACAACCGGCTTGGCCTGGGTTGCGCCGGTAATATCTTTTGCGGATCCTCCGTCGAACGTCAGCCCGCAATGGACATAAAAACAATCGGCCTGGTCGCTGCCAAAATCACGCGATTTGAAATATTCAATATATCGCTTCGTCTGTCCGTCAATTTCCCGCTTTACGATAATCCAGATTTCGTCTTCATCTGTTTTAGGGATTACGGCAATACTTTCAACTTCACCGTCAGTGATATGCCGGTGCCAACCAACGACGTTATACATTCGATCGTAAGTAAGTCCGATCAAAACACCGTCATTTCGCACACACCAGAATATTGTATTCGGATTTGTCTGCAGAGCATAACAGGCTATCCCGCTTTCGGTGATGTGTTCCGCTAAAATAGTTAAATCCGGGGAAATGTATGAATCAACATCCCGGTTGTAGGAATATTCCCGGATCCGCTTACCGCCTTTCTGTACATAGAAAACCGATTCATTCACCGGCTCGGCCTGAATATCCGCACTGCCATACGCCGATTGTCGTTTAAGGCTGACATTCGACGGGGTGAGCGGAGCCCCGTTTCCGGACAATATCCATTCATCACCATTCGCGCCGGCGAGGATGTCGCTTTTGGAAGCCAGCCAGAGTATCCTGTTTTTTGTGGGGAACACATACTTGAAAGCATCTCCGTCGTTTGTTCCCAGGGTAAAATTGTCATAATCATTACTCACTGATCCCCAGCACGTATGCGGGTCGGCGTTTGTGGCCGCAAATATCGCGCGCCCTTCGAAAAATGTGAGGCACGACGGGTAATGATCTGCTGTGCTGAAATCTTCCTCGTCGACACCGGCGGTAAATGAAATGGATGCCAGCGTCCATGATGTATCACTGGCTGTGGTTAATTTACGGGGAGCATACGAAGGATGTACTATCCAGAGTTCGTCCAAAATCTGGTAATATTTCAACTTAAATAGATCAGCTTCAAGGTACGGGCTTACTATTTCATAGGGGCTCCCTCCACTCTCAATCGGTTCATGATCTTTACAGAATCGTATATACTGATCCCCGAACTCACAGACATAGAGATTGTCCTGGTCCTTAACAAAATCAATCAACCTGGCTTTTTTGGAACTATCTTTTGAGGATGTCGCAAGCGCGGTGCCGGGCGTGCGTTCTGCGTTACCGTGAGCGGTGATAAGCATGTTTTCCAGGATCCGGCAGCTGTTGAAATACTGAGGAATATCTACTCTACCCTCGAGCCGGTCCGACAGCTCCCCGGATGCGAAATTGGTAATAATAGGGGAAGCCTTCGCCATGGCTATGACCTCCCCGCTTCAATCCAAGTATTCTTCTCGTCCGGATCCGGCTGTTGACCCTCGACGTTATCCAAACCTTTTGCTTCGCTTAGATGGTATTCATACGTTTGTTTCATCGCGTTTTCCGTACTTCGATCCCCGGTTATATTATACGCAATCATTTCTGCAACTTTGTACGCCATCAGCTGTATCAGCTTCGGCGAATATTTGGTTGTATCAGTTTGCTCTTTAATATACCGAATGGAACATTCATCCTCATCCGTAAGGAGCCTGTCTCCTTCAATCCTGTATTCCGCATCCTGAACGTTTGTCATTTCCAAGACACGCAGACAAAGCGGGGATATGGGCAGCTGATACTGGTAGGAATACCCGGAATCCGGTGTTTCCGTCAGCTGCGCGAGGGTTTCCCTGGAAATCGCGCAATTCCAGTCATGTGCCTCAAGCACAATATTCCGGGCCAGGGGATACACCCGCTTACAAAGGTTGGCAATCGCCGTCCCATCATCAAACGAGGCGATGAAGTTTTTTTCACCGAGGACGTCTAATGCCTGGTTGCAGATATCAACAGCCGAAATGTCCATCTATTCACCTATTCCCCGGCTTCTTTCGGTTTGCCTTCCTCTTCATCCTTCATGCCGATCGACTTCTTGAGTACGCCTATTTTGCGTTTCAGGGCATCGATTTTGTTTAGAGTCGCGGGATGAGGCTTTTTGTCCTTCTGCAGCTCTTTGAGCTCGGCAACATATTTTTTGATAGCCGCTTCTACTTTTTCCCGTTTATCCCCACCCACGGCCACGAAATGTTTTGTCAGCTCCACGGTTTCAGGAAAATCATAGAAACTATCGGCACGGTAACGCCTGCCTTTCCACCAGCAGTCCGTTACGCAAAGGCATTGTTTAATTGCCATAAAATACTCCTTCTTCTTTGATTTTTTAAAAGAGAGGACCCGAAAGCCCTCCCTTAATTTTTTTTCTTTTCGCCTGACCTTAAGGAATGTCTATGTACGCATATGCGGTACCGGCAGTGTTTGCTCCGGCGTTCGTATATACAATCTTGAGATATCGACCGTGAGTATCCGGCAGCATGACCTCAAGCAATTTCTTGCCCGCAAGGGCTGCCGCTACCAGAACGACCGGACCTTCTGCTACCAGGGTATAGGTGGAAGCGTCGGCACTTTCATATAGACCGGCTTTAATGCTGGTTCCCCCCGACACCGCCGTACCTACTTCGACGACAACCTTTTTCTTTTTACCGGGGCCCTGGTTAGGATCAGCTACTCCTAAGTCGATAACTGAAGAGTCAACGTCGTCGTCAGTATCGAAGATGTCCTGATCGTCAGAAAAAATTAACAGTTCGTCCAACATGTTCTGTCCCTCCTTCCTACGCCGTAATTGCGTCTTCGGTGTCCAGGATAGCGTTAGCCTGGCGCATCGGATGGCCTCGATAAGAGATGACTTCGTCACCGAACGGCATTTTAACCGGCCATGTGACATTATCTTTATCCATCGCCGCATTTTCGATCTGGGTCAGAATGGTGTCATTCATATAGAGAGTCACACCTTTTCCCCGGTTTTTCATTTTACTCAGCATACTGTTAAGCGTAGCCGGCGCAAAAATATTTGTGGAACCGGATGTTTCGATATTGGCCAGGCGGCCCATGCAACGGTCATCGTGCACCGAAATTCCGACGTTAAATCGGAATATAGTTACATATGCACGGAACGGTAAGCCGTCTGCGTCCAGAACATCGATTTCACCCAAATCTTGTTTTTCAATTCCCATTGTCTCAGATCCGGCAGGGTAAATAAAGTGGACTTTATTTTGTCCCCACTGCACCGCGTAAATAGACGACAAATCAGAACCGGTACCGCTGCAACCTAAAACCGTACCGCCCAAGCTGGGCATCCTGGTTGCCAGACCATTAACTCCGTCGGGGTTATCGACCTTCGTGCTGTAAAAGAAAATATCGGCAAACGTTTGGCCCATACCCTCCAGGAACCCTTTGTCTTCATCGGTTCGAGTCTTGATTTTATTCCGCGATATCCTGAGCAATCTTGTGTCAATCTCGGATCGACCCTCAACTATACAGATAGGCTCCGCTATCTGCTTTGTGGTGGTTGATTCCTTGGGAGTACCCTTGTTGATCCGAGTTACAGTACCATACGCAAGCGTCGTACGCCTCGTGTGGACATGAGTAGTGAACTGATTTGCTTCTACCCAAACGGCGTCTTTAAGAATATCGTTTTCCTCGGTCAAGACCTCGGATATTTCGATTATTTCCTTGTTGTTGGTACGGTTAGCGAGTTCAAGGAGTGTTAACCTGTCTGCTGCTGCCATAAAGACCTCCTACGAGTTTGTCCCGTAAGACTCCCATCAAAATAAATCAGGTGGTCCTTATAAGCCTCTTACTCCCATATAGCCTGTTTTTAATTTCCCAATGCAGGTCAAATAAAAGTTAAGCTAACAGGTTTGGTTTGCTTATTATTAGTCCTTTAATTCCGGACTATTGGGATATTCAAACCCTCCTTCGTTATTTTTTTTCTGCCCGAGTTTGCCATTAACAATGTTGTCATCGAGCATTTTTTTACCAATATTGTAAAATGCCTTGATTAATACCGGGTTGTTCCCTTCTCCGGATTCATCAAGATATTTGGTAAGCGATTCATCACCGAACTCGTCATAGGCACGCTTTACAACCGCCATGTTCGTATCGTAATCCGTGCCCCATTCGGTTTTTAGGTTCGCGGTCGCGGTCTGTTTCGCCGCTTCTCTTTCTTTGGCCACCGAGGTGAACGTGTTGACCATGGTGGTGTTGTACAGATTAAAAAGTTCCTTGGTCTGTGCGTTGGAAAGACCCAGCTTATGGGCGGTGGACCGGAACTGTTTGGAAAGTTCCTCATTCACCTTCATCCCTTCCGGGAGCTGCGGGGCGGGTAAATCATATTCGTCCTCGGTCTTCGGCCGGCCGAGCTTTTCGAAAAATGCGGCACGCTCTTCATCGGTCGCGTCTTCCCCTGGGATATGCACCGAATCGGCCGCCTTACTGGCGATATCGTTTACCTCGATAAACTTTTTTCCGAAATCCCCCAGAGATTTAAACTGAGATAAGCTCTCGTTTTCCTTAAGGTCGTCCGGCAGCTGTGCCATCCATGCCGGTTTCTCAACTGTTTTGGTATCCAAATCACCCATTATTTTTTTTCTCCTTCTTCCTTTTTGTCAGCATCCTTCAACAACACAGGGATGCTTATGAGTTTATTTACAACCTGCTCTATGTTGCCTTCATTCCATATCCCCAGAAACATAAGCAGGCGCTTGCCGTAATCCTGCCTGGTGCGCTCCTCATCGGACTCCGTTCCCTGGTCAAACATGCCCAGCTCAGTCAGCATATGTGCCAGGACCTTACGGCCGCTTGCCGTTAAAAAGGTTTTCCGGTATTCCCGGATGAGCTCGTTGTCTTTCTTCCTATCCTGGCCGAATAAACCTAAGGCCATTTAAACATTAAACCTTTCTTGTTGCTTTCGGTAAATAATGCCAAATTATCGGATCTTCCAAGTGTCGCGCCATCGCATCGCTTGGCTCGTAAAACACCCCATCTTCCATGTCAGCACTTTCTTTTGAGAGAGCAGCCCTAAGGGCTATAATCCCTGAATTGTCTAAAGTCTTTAAATCAACAGTATCCATTACGCCCCCTTGAGCGCCTTAGTAGCTTCGCCCTCTACTTTTTCCAGCAAGCTTCCTTCTTCCGTGCGCTTGTTGATCTTACCGGCTGCACTCGCCATTTTATCCATGGCCTCAAGCGCCTGCTGCTGCTGCAGTGCCTGGGCCCGTGCAAAACGTATTTTTTTTACGTCTTCGGGGGATCGGATAACCTTTTGCGGCATCCCTTGTGCTTCCAACATTTCACGGATCACTTTATCCCAGTCGATAATATCCGCGAGCTCCGGCTTGAACTGCAATATCGGTTCTATCGACTGCATGCCGGCAGTTATTCCCTGGCTGCGGAACAGGCGTTTCTGGGCCTGTGCCAGCGGCCCCAGGTAATCGATCTTGATAATGTCTTTCCCGCCGTATTTTTCCAGCACCCGCGGCGGCGGGGGAACTTTCCCAGCGGCCAGGAGTTTTGAAAATACAATATCAAAAAGCGGATTAAGGACATCATTACTCAGGTTCCCGATCATCGGACCGAGCATTACCGATTTTTCGCCCTGAATATAATTGATCTCCGTTGCGGTCCGCTCTTTTTCCGCCTGGGCCACCAGCATGAAGAAATCAACAAAGTAGTGTTTCCGGATGATTGTTTCTATTTTTTCTTCACGTTCAACTCCGACGGGAAAATTTATCGGGTCGTAAACCGGTTTGAGGACATCCTCCGGTTTCTCAAAATACGAAATACCGCCGGGAATTACGCGTATAAGACCCCGCATCCTTTCATTAGCCTGCATTGGCGGTTTGATTGACAATTCCGCTGCGTGCAAAAGGTCCTTCGAAATTTGATTGAGGCCAGAGATATCTACAAGCGCATTCATCCCCGGACCACCGCCGTACACCTGGTGGAAGTTTTTCTCCGGACGCCACACCAGATACGGCATGAGATCATAACCGGACTCGCGGGCAAGCTTGTTGGTAATCAGCCGTTCTTTCCCCAGTTCGATGTAGTACGAGGCAATCCGTTTATTCTTCGCGTCCCGCTTCCATTCCTTGCGATCTTCCCGGGGTTCCACCGCGTGTAGGAATTCAAATTCCGTGTCCGGATTCGATTTATTGGTTCTTACCAGCTCCGGTGAAAGGTTTTCCTCCCCAAAGATCTGAATTGCCACGCGCGCCGATACCTTGAACTTCCGGTATACCGTATCAACCTGGTTGTATTTGTTCACATCGATATATATTTCAATCGGGTGCCGGGTGTTGAAGAGAATCATGTCTTTTTGTATATCTTCCTCGACATATAGCGTAGATGTACAAATTGTTCCCCCCACCCGGAACATTTCGTTGATACTGGAATAGAAATTGCTTTTCTGGAATACGGAATAAAACAGCTTGTCCAGCTCCTGCGACCATTCCATGACTTCCGCCAGATCGTTGAGTTTTTCGTCCTCCAGAATTGACATGAACCATTTCATGTACTGCGAGCAGGTGTACCCCTGCAGTCCGTTTGCAAAAAACTGGGCCGCGTTGACCGGGATCCCGTTAAAAACCTTTGATCCCAGCTTCTGGCCACGTTTGCCGGTGTCTTCCTGGATATACATGTCAAAGTAGGGGATGACCAGCTCGGTGATTTCTTTCCAGACCTCTTCCCATTTGCTACGCTTTTCTTCGAGTCTCCCTTGTCGTTCAATGATTTTTCGTACCAGCTGTCGTTCTTCCATTACCAGACCTCTACGTATTCCCCTTTCTCTTCGTCCCAAACCATATCAGGTTTTTCTCCTATACCTTTGAGACGACGCCGGATCATGCCGCTCTTTTTTTTGCTGTATACATAATCCGCGCGGTTGGATTTTTGGTCTATGGCCGTTAATAGTGTTTTCCCGGATTTTTCGCCGACCTGACGCAGTTTTTGAGTCATTTCCATTTCCCGCCGCTTTGTCCATCCCGGATTACTGTAATATTCCTGGTATAATTTATAGGCCTTTTCTGCCAGCTTTTTTTCGTTGTCATCCATTTGCGGTTTTCTGGGATGGCGAGACATGCTTTTATCTTTATGACGATCGCGAAAAAACTGGTAAAAATCCTCCTTGCTTGCTTCCGGCTGCATAAGCTTATCCTCGACAAAGGACCGGAAAGCCGGCTCGATACCCGGACCGTAAATCGTATCAAGGTGTATTTTGTGCAATTTATCGCGCAATTCGTTCTGGTAGGAAATCCCGGTCAGGGCCGTTGATGTCAAGTCACTCATTTTATTCTCCAATCCTGGATTTTAATTTTTTTTCCAGTTGCAAAATATTTTTATGTCCCGCGTATTTGGGGTAATCACGTTTCAGTTGCTCCAACAACAGCTTGGCCTTCAAATATCCCTTATCCCCGTATTCTACGACTGCCTGGTTGTATATTTTCTGTGCTGCAGGCGGCATAGCGGTAAGGATCGTATCACTCACGTCGCTCATGTGTTCCTCCCCAGGGGATCGTAGTTTTTGAGTTCGTCTTCGTATTTTTTCTCAAGCCCGTGGGTTTTTTCGGGGGGGCCCATGGGAAAGGTAGCTTGTAAATTAGGATCAAGTATTTTTGCCAAACAATCGAGCATGTCGTCATGCTCGGAAAATGGAAAATCGGAATATTCGGTTTGCACAAATACTTTCGTCAAATCCTCGGAAACGCCTTCGTAATTCGTGCGAACACATGATTCCGGTAGATATATTCTGCCCTCAGCAAACAACGGAATGAGGCGTTTGATCCGGTCGTTTTTGGGTACATTTTCATGGAGTGCCTCAACATTAAACCGGTAATTATCCCTACTCATGCGGTCCTCGAAATGCTCTTTATCGCTATCCTTGCCGAACTTTTCATAACCGGTATTTTTCGGGGAGTATGTCTGATGGAATGTAAAAAGTATATTCGTGCGTTCCCGGAGATTAATCCGGTCACGAATCATAGTAATTACATAATAATTTCTATCCTGTCCGAGTCCAACCACCATAAAAACGGTGTAATCATTTGATTTTTTCTTTTCATTCGCCGGATCGCAGAGTATGTATAGATTCATGTTTTTGTAATGTGTCGCCGGCCAATATTGCAACCATTCCTGTAAAAATCCCTCTTTATTTTCCACAATAGGATTAAGGAACAACTGACAAGCCGCAGTATATGGGCCCATTAAACGGATTTGTTCATGCAAGTGTTCCGGAGTCCATAAAACCGGCTTGCCGGTAAGTGTCCCGTCTTCTGTCGCTGGATATATCCGGGGTTTGGCCGCCCGTCTGCCTATGATTGTTTTGTACGTGTCGGCAAAATGCCACCGTGTGCCTTCGTATTGTACTACTCCTGTTTCGGTGCCTAATGCCAATGACTGTTCCCATGCATCCGTGACTTTTTTGATCATGTCCGGAGTTGACACGGCAGCTCTGTTGACGATGTCATTATATATGCGCTTTTCATAATGCGCCGATGTCGGTTGACTATCTACCATGCCGTAGGCTTCCAGACTTGCATCTTTTGGGTTGCCTGCACGTTTAAGGTACAGCCCGTCATCCTCCGACCATTTCGGGGCTTCATGTTTCGGATCTTGCCAAAATACTTCCGGATGTAAATCTTTAAGTTTTTGATTATTTTCCAATTCAAACTTAATTTGACGTAAAAACTTTTTGGCTGTCGGCCGGTTAAATGACATTATCACAACCGGCCAATCAGGATATATAATAAAATCCTGTATTGTTTTTGTGAAACTAATTATTGTGCTTTTATAATGATAACGTGCCCACAGATCAAGGTGTCCATAGGGGTCGGCCTGCACCTCCCGGCATCGCGCAAATACAAAATCCCTGTCCGCATCCTGGCGGTTGAGCGTGTACACCAGCAAATAAAACAGGTCGCGACGGTTAAGCTCGCGCATTACCTCGCGTACGGTTTCCGGCCCCTCATACCTGGCCATGCTGAGCAAATGCCGGTAACTCGCATGCGCGTTCTCGCGATCAATCGTTATTGGTGATACTGTGTGTAACGTTTCGTTCTCCGTTACCATTCGGTTTGTATTTTTCTCCTGTGATTTTTTCAAGTTCTTGCTGCAGGGCATCACTAAGCCCGTGCTTGTGTTCGACTTTCCCCACAATCTCGTGTACGTGTATTTTGTGGTATATGTTCTCGAGCTCCATGATACGGGTTTCGTAATCCATAATTGATTTGGACAGTCTGACAATATTTTTTTGGTAATTGTAGGTATCGTCGACAAGGTGGAGTTTTTTATTTTTGGGAGGTTTTGCTCGCGCTTTTTTGATGGCGTGTAGCATTTCGTCAACCAGGGCGTCGCGGATCCGCGTGAGCCGGAGTATGTGCTCGTTAAGTTTCCGGCTGGAATCGGCGGTAAAAAATCCCTGGTCTCTGCCCCAATTGAGAGCAACGACAATTGATTGCCGGGATAGATTATATTTTTTCCCGAGGTCTGCTTGGCTGATAGTAGGATCAGCAATGCGATCAGCGCAAATATCCAGGCGCCGCTTGTCCGTTGGCGTAAGCACACTCTATAGTTCCCCCCACACAGTTGTGTATATTTTTCTATACACATTTCCGCTATATCACGCCGGCCGTTATCTTGTCAATATTTTTCTTTATTTTAGTGTATACTTTATCATACAGGCGATTAGGTAGCCTTGCTCCCTCATATTTCCGAATGTAAATGATTGTAAAGACTTGTTAAGTACTCTGTTAAGTGCTTTTTTGCAATTATTTTTCTTTTTCTTTACTTTTTTCTGTATTTTCTTCTTGACAATACTACAGAAATAATGTAGTTTAGAATCAGAGTGACAATAACAGTCACGCCGGCCGGGGAATAGTGAGGCAGTAGTCAGCCACGTCCGGGGCGCGAAAGTGGATAGAGAAGGATGTCAGTACTCCAGGAGCTTTAAGCTCAAAATATCAAGGAGGTGTTATTATGCATATACGTAAAACAAGAGTTGCAGATTTTGAGAGAAGCACAAATGATGATGGAGAGTTTACGTCTCCTGCTCATTATTATGTTGTTCTCCCCGACGGGGAAGAAAACACAGAAAAAGGCGATTGGTTTGAAACAGAAAAAGAAGCAGAACAGTACATCAAAGATAATGCGTAACAGAGCAAAGCCCCCACACGGGGGCAGCTCTTGGAGTACTGAAAAATTGGTCAGGCAAAAAACC
>Ga0307425_1000144_pt1 | contig 41761 bp, 35 predicted proteins | sample SalMarWE160330MG_FD_202152 | JGI IMG/M metagenome (GOLD analysis project Ga0307425, IMG submission 202152) | Salt marsh sediment microbial communities from the Plum Island Ecosystem LTER, Massachusetts, United States - WE1603-30 | ecosystem: Environmental > Aquatic > Marine > Intertidal zone >... | reverse complement strand
GCCGGCCTCGGCGGCATCCACCCTCATACCGTCCCCAATAAACCGGATGGCACACTCGACCTTAGCGATATTGAAGCAGCCATCCGACCGGACAATATCCACTTTCCGAGAACGCGACTGATCATTCTTGAAAACACACATAACAGATGCAGCGGGAACCCTCTAAACACTGAATATATGAAAGGTGTGGGCGAAATCGCACGTCGTAACAGGGTCAGGGTGCATGTGGACGGCGCCCGCATTTTCAACGCCGCTATTTCATTAGGTGTTGATGCATCTGAACTCGCTTCAGAGGCAGATTCCGTCTCCTTTTGCCTGAGCAAAGGCCTGGCCGCCCCGGTTGGGTCAGTGGTTTGCGGAAGCCGTGATTTTATCGAAGAGGCCCGAAGGGCGCGAAAAGTGTTGGGCGGCGGTATGCGTCAGGCAGGCATTTTGGCCGCTGCCGGTATCGTTGCGCTTACGGAGATGGTTGAGCGCTTGACAGAAGACCACGACAACGCCAGGAGATTGGCAGAAGGCCTGGAGGGAACAAACGGCCTGTCCGTTGACCCTAAAAGTGTTAAGACCAACATCGTATACATTGACATTAGTCACAACGATCTTTCATCAAATGATCTGACAGATCGGCTTAGCCGGGGAGGGGTACTCCTCTTGCCCACCGGACCAAGGCAGATGAGAGCGGTTACCAATTACCACATTACCGCGGATGACGTGAAGTATGCGGTGGGAGTAATCCGTCATGAAATCAACAATAGCTAATAAGCTATAAGACATCTACTTGAAGAATTTGGAGAGGTTGCTGTAGCCTAACCGGTAAACCTGAGATCTCTGTACACTCTGCCTGTCGAAGATCCCGCCGCAACGCCTGTCGCAGTCATTCCAGTTCCACAGATCCCATGTGCGTAATCCCCAGTTCAAAGCCTTAAAACGTTCCTGGCCCGTTTTTCCTTCAAGGGCAAACGACCAGATTGGATTGACTTTAGATCTGGAAAAAGTACATATAGGGTTGACTTTATATTAATAAGTCATTAATATTGCCCTTATTATATTACAAACAGATACAAATTCCAAATGATGATGGTCTCGTAAAAAGTCTAAGTTCGAATCTTTCTTGGTTATAACTTCTTGATATTACTACATTTTGATTGCAGTTTTTGTGAATCTTGCGCCTTGCGGCTTTATCAATGATAACGGGGTGTTTTTCTATGTTTTATAGAAAGGTCATCACTGAGCTTAGAAACTGGGCGGCGACTGATCATCGGAAGCCGTTGATCCTTCGAGGGGCAAGGCAAGTAGGAAAAACAACGGCAGTGGAAATGTTCTCAAAGGATTTTGGCCAGTATGTTTATCTCAATCTGGAAAAATATGAAGATGCAAATATCTTCAACCGGAATCTGGCTACGGAAGAATTGATAGAGGCAATCTATTTCTTCAAAAACATCTCCGGGTCGGAAGGAAGGACCCTGCTTTTTATAGACGAAATCCAGAACTCGCCTCAAGCCATGGCCCAAATGCGCTATTTCTATGAGTCGGCCAAGGACATCTATGTGATTTCGGCGGGCTCCCTTCTCAAGAGGGTCATGGAGCCTGACAAACCGGCGTTTCCCGTGGGCAGAGTTCAGTATTTGTTCATGTACCCTTTGACATTTGAGGAGTTCCTTGCGGCAACCGGGGAAGAAAAGGCGGCGGCCTATTATCACCAAATCCCTTCGCCCGAATTTGCCCGCCCAAAATTGATCAAGCTTTTCCACAAATATACCCTTGTAGGCGGTATGCCGGAAATCGTCGAGAGGCATACGCAAAAGGCCGACTTGGTAAGCCTTTCCGAGGTATATGAAGGGCTTCTCACGTCTTTTCAGGAGGATGTCGGAAAATATGCTCGAAATGCCGCCATGGCCCATGTGATCAACCATGCCATTGCTTCCGCACCCTTAGAAGCGGGAAAGCGGGTGAAATTCAGCGGCTTCGGAAGTTCAAGCTACAAGTCCCGGGAAATGGGCGAAGCTCTGAGGACCCTTGAAAGCGCCATGATCGTTTATCTTCTATATCCCTCCACTGCCACGGAACCGCCAATCAGGCCTGACCTGAGAAAATCCCCCCGGTTACAATTCCTTGATACAGGCCTAATCAATTATGTCGCCGGACTTCAGGAGTTCTTCTTTAAGACAACGGACCTCCACGCATTCTATCAGGGCCTTCTCGCGGAACATATTGTGGGGCAGGAACTCCTTGCTGCAGACCTGAAAACGTCGAGAAAACCGACCTTTTGGGTGAGGGAAAAGAAACAGTCCAACGCCGAGGTGGATTTCATTGTTCAGTCCGGCCGATACATCTTCCCGGTTGAAGTGAAAGCGGGTAAGACCGGGACACTCAGATCTCTGCATCAGTTTGTTGAGCGGTCAAACCACCCCTTTACCATCCGTTTGTGGGCTGGACCGCTGGAAAGGATTGAGGCCTTCACGCCGACTGGGAAACCATACACCCTGCTCAACCTGCCCTATTTTCTGGCAGGAAAGATTCAGGACTATATCGCCTGGCTAATGGAATGAGAACCTGCGTTCTTGCGGGGAACCTAAAGCTTCCTTTCACGCCCCTTCAGGGGGAAGGCGATACGCGCATTCGCTTTTGAATTCTCTTTCTCTTTTCCCTTTGCCGGCTATTGAAGGTTTTTTGGATACCACTGAAAAGGTTCGATTTCAGGTTAACAAAAGTCTATCAGTAATGGAAGGTCATTGTTGTAATAGGAATCCTTGAGTCCTACCTCAGAGGCCAGTTCTCATGCTATAGCAACCTCTTTTCTCAACCTCTTTCGGAGGGAGATAGATCTTGTCATAGAACGGAATTATGTGTAGTAATATCAGTGCAAAATCGGAAATTGAGAAATAGTGGTAGGAGTGGTGAGGAGTTTCATCACAGGGCAGTCATGGGGCCGCGGCCCTGAAATTAGGATTTAATTAGTGAAAACTTATCTGGATTGCTTTCCCTGTTTTCTGAACCAGGCGCTTCGAGCGGCGAGGATGGCAACCACCGATGAAAGGAAGATCAAAAAAGTCGTCGATGAAGTGGGAATGATGCTCCAAAACATCTCCCTTGAAAGCCCGCCCCCTGCGACCGGCAGACTGATCTATCAAAAGGTTCACGAAATTACGGAAAATCCGGATCCATATAGGGAAATCAAACGCCAAAGCACCAAAAAAGCCCTCTCTTTATATCCCTATTTGAAAAGTCTGGTGGAAAATTCCGAAAACAGACTGCTCACGGCCATTCGAATTGCCATTGCCGGGAATGTCATTGACTTCGGCCCAAACCGGGCCTTTGATATGGAAACAGAAATTGAGAAAACCCTCACAAAGGATTTCGGCATATGTGATTTTGATCTATTCGAGAATGCCCTGAATGAATCCAATGAGATTCTTTACATTGGAGACAATGCCGGAGAATGTGTTTTTGATAGAATTCTAATTGAGACATTAAACAAGCCGGTGACATACGTGGTCAGGGGAGTCCCCATTATTAACGACGCGACCCATGAGGACGCCCGACAGGCTGGTATTGACAGGGTGGCCACCCTGCTCTCCTCCGGTACGGATGCCCCGGGAACCATCCTTGAGACCTGCAGTAAAAAATTTATCCGCATCTACGATCATGCAAAATTGATTATAAGTAAAGGTCAGGGAAACTATGAAGCGCTTTCAAACCAGAAAAAATCCATTTTTTTTATACTAAAGGCCAAATGCCGGGTTATTGCCGATGACATGGGCTTGAAAGAAGGCGATATTGTATTAAAGGGCGGTCAATAGAATGATGACGCAAAAGGAAAAAATAGGGTTTTACTCCATCGGGGTCAACCTTCTGCTGGTGGCCCTCAAGGGGGTCCTCGCCTATCTTTCCGGTTCGGTGGCGCTAATGGCGGATGCCATTCATTCCTCCACCGATGTGATTTCGTCCATAACGGTCCTGGCCGGCATAAAAATATCCAAACGAAAATCGAAACACTTTCCCTACGGGCTCTATAAGATGGAGAATTTTGTTTCCCTGCTCACGTCCCTTTTTATTTTCTTAGCGGGTTACGAAATCGTCAAAACGGTTTTTTTTGAGCCCTTCACCCTCAAAACCGAATACCTGCCCTATGCCATGGGCGGGCTGGTGGTGGCCATGGGTATTACATTCGCCTTTTCTCGATACGAGCTTCGCCAGGGAAAAGCCATTGGCTCCCCCAGCCTCATTGCCGATGCCAAACATATTCGTACAGATATGTTGTCGTCCTGCGTAATTCTCATCGGACTCTTAGGGGGGATGTTCGGCCTGAATCTGGACAGGATCGCGGCCATCGTGGTGGTCCTGCTCGTTTTCAAGGCAGGCGCGAGTATTTTTGCCGATGCTTTTCGGGTGCTTTTGGATGCGTCCCTCGATTTCAAAACCATGGATCAGGTCAAAACCATTATCATGAAGGATCCCGGGGTGGTTTCAATAAATGGCTTATGGGGAAGAAACTCAGGCCAGTATAAATTTATTGAGGCCGATATTGTGATCAAGGCGGGAAATCTTGAAAAGGCCCATGTGGTGAGCCAAAGGATTGAGAAACATATCAGAACGGCTGTTGCCCATGTGGATCATATCCTGATCCATTACGCACCGCAAAAGCGAGAGACCCGCACGGTAGCCATTCCATTAAAGGATGATCGGCAGGGCATTTCCGAACATTTCGGTAGTGCGCCCTACTTCTATTTGGCCACGGTCCGGGAGAGCGATGGGGTCCTGCTGTCGGAGGTCTATGAAATCAATCCCTTTGCGGGTGAGGAGAAGGGAAAGGGGATCAAGGTCAGCGAGTGGCTCCTTGAAAAAGGCGTGGATACGGTCTATACGCCCAAAGGGTTTGAAGGAAAGGGGCCCGGTTATGTGTTTTCAGATGGGGGCGTAGCCGTGATGTTGACCCGAGACAGAAGCCTTGAAGCGATTCAGCGCGATATTCAAAAAAAGGGAGAAACCGTTAATCGGTTCACGGATATGGAACCCATCGAAAATGCTCTACCCTATTGAAGCCTTTCGATCTCTTTCTTTACTATGGTTAGATGAGATTTCAGCTTTTGATTTAGAGGAGATGACGGATATTTATCGATGAGGGCCTTGAGTATGTCATAAGACGATTTGAGGAGTTCCTCCCTCTTGGCAAGGTCTTTGGTCTTCTTTGCTGCTAAGAAGATCTCTGCGGCCCGATTCCTCTCCTGGTTGATGTGGCTTTCAACAGCACGCTCCCTTAATGCCTTGGATTCAGGGGTAAGATCCTGAGCATCTTTGATTTCATCTAACTTGTTGACCGCCTCTTCAAACTTCTCTTCCTCGATCAGCCTTTTTGCCGCATCAAAGGTTTGTTTCAGGTAACCATCTCTGACTCGCTTTTGCTCTTCAAATTCTTCCTCTCTCTGCCTAATTTTTTCCAGTTCCCTGTCGATTATTTCGCTCTCAGGCCCCTCCTCAACCTTGATCCTTGCCTTTAGTAACAGGACCCTCGCCTCACCGTACGCATGTTTCCGAACCAGAGAATTAGCCTCTTTAAGAACCTGGTCGATGCTATAATCACCCTGTCTGGCATTAGTGTCAGGAGCAGGTTTGGCCGGCGGGAATCCACTTGTATCAGTCTTATCGGTTTTCATGGCCCGGTTAATCTGCCCGTTGAGTTTCTGTATAAGGGCCATCCTTTCATCCTGATTGTCGGTCAGCTTTTCATAGGTATGAACCGCCTTCTCCTTCCTCCCCAACTTAAGCTGCCATTGGGCGATTCGTGAACGGAGCTGGATGATATCAGGGAGTTGATCAAGCTCGCTCGCAATCCCCTCTCCGATCTCGATTGCCTGCTCCAAATCCCCTTCCCTTGCCAGGGATAAAGCAAACAGGAGACCGACTTCAGTTGTCAGGGCGTCAGGACCGAAGATCTCTTTCAGCTCAAGAGAGCGTTTAATAACAGCTCTGAAGTCTCCTTTTAAATAGAGATTGATGATTTCATCTCTCTTACTGACAAAAAGGCTAACGGCTCCTGAATAGTCAGGCGCAGTCTTCTTTTTCTCAAAATATCTTTCATCCGTCAGGGCCAATGATCTAAAAAGAGAACGAATGAGCTTTTGATATTCCTTTTTTGTTAGACGATCGGGGGTCAATTTTTTTGTCAGTTTGTAAGTAGCCAAAAGATCTGTCGCTATTCTTCTGTCCTCTTCCGAAAGGCCGTCTTGTGCTAAAACTCCCTCGAGAAAACTTATCTTTTTGTCAATGGTATGGGTGGAAAGCAGGGGGGCAGTTTGGGTCCTCACATCCGGTTTGGGAGCAAGCGTTACCTCCCTTTTTGGAGGGGCGGCGCACCCTGAGGCGTATGCTAAGAAAAACATCAAGAGAAGCGTTGTTAATTGTTTCATTTAATTCCTTCCTGTAACAGCTCAAAATGCCTTTTGAGTTTCAATTTTTCTCCATGCGCCTCTGTCTCGGAAAGCACTGTTACGTCGGGAGAAGAACCAGCGGCCTGTCTAAAAGGCCTCTCTGGAAGTCCGGTGACAGGAGAGACCGGAATCCTCCGAAACTCCTTCTGGTCGGCCTCAGGGCGCATTAGAGGACTAAATACGAGATCGGCGGGCTGTACCCCCTCCTTGAAATCAGTAGCGGCAACTATGGCATTTGCCGTATCGATCCATAGAGGAAGGGCCCCGGATGAACCGTATATGGCTACATGCTTCCCCTTCATGGGACGATTGTCATCATAACCTGTATAGGCGGCAACCACATATCCGCTCTCCAAATCAAACTGGCCGGTCCGGGAATCAGGGCCTGGTATGAGACCGACAAAACTGGAATTGGTAAACCGGTTTGCCGTCCCTGTCTTTCCGAAAGTGGGAATCGGGATATCAAACAGCCTGATGGCATCCTTGGCCTTCTGGCCGGTCCCTCTCTCCATCACCTTCCCTAAGATTTCGGTGATCAGGGTGGAAACCCTTTGGGAGAAGATCCTTTCGGCCTTAGGCCTATACTCCCAGATGACCTCACCCTCCCTGTCAACGATTTTCTTAATAATAGGGACCATAGCAGGCCCACCCCCCGGAGAAAGAGGATAGGCCTTGCCTGTAGCGAGGGCCTCATAGGCCAGAGCAGCCTCCATTATGCTGATTGAAGTTGGCCCCAAGGGAAAAGAAAGAACCGGGTCAAGGGGAGTGGATATCCCGATTTTTTTTGAAAGATATACCACAAAAGAGAGATTGACAAGGGTCCGGAAATCCCTGACCTTGGAGAGGACCTCTAAGCTATACCTCTCATGGGTGAGAAGCTTTTTGTAATTGGCCTTGGTATGGGTCTCAATGGAACCCAATATCCCGGAGGGGATCAGATTATCAATCCATATCTTTTTTTCGATGTTTCGATCTTGAGCCTTTTCAATCAACCGCTCCGGGGTAATAGGAATTAGATCGTCCCGGGCTAAGTATTCAGGGTGATCCGTGTATATGATCCTGGCCCCCTGTCCCGCTTCTCCGGCCCGATACAAACGGCCAAGGGTCTGGTTCGCCATTTGGGCATTCTTTTCCTTGCCATCTTTGCGGAGAACAGGGACTGCTCTTTGAAACTGCGCTTTCATTTCCCGATCAAGGCTGCAAAGCCTCTGGAAGTCGTATCTCATGATCTGATGACTTTTCAGCTCCGTCATATCCGATGCACCTTCAGGCAGATCAAAATGAAGCCGATAGAGATCGTCTAAGATGCCCTCGTGCCCTTCAAAGATGATGTCTGTCTCCATCTGGTCTTTGGCCTCCTCAAACGCGGCCTCCATCAGGGCTTCTCTGTTTACGATGACACCGTATCGGTCCCTTATTCGACTCTTGTAGGCCTGATACGATTCCCCCTCCTTTTTGCCAAGCCCGACAAGGTTTGCAACCTGCCGGAACTCGCTCATATTGAGGTGATCCGTGAGGTGGTAAAGGAGCCAGACTGTCGCCAGGTTTTCCGATTTGGCACCGGCCCAGGCCATGGAAACCTTATCGCTTTTCGGTTCATGATCAGGCCGGGGCAGATATGATGTGCCCTCGAATTGAAAGATCTCTCTTCTGTTCTTGAGAGGATCAAGGATATTCCATTTTAGTTGAAGCGCCGCTGCATAGACGATCGGCTTGAAGATTGATCCCAATTGTCGCTTTGCATCAACGGTCCGGTTGAAATAGCGGTCAAAAAACCCACCCACCATCGCCTTTATCATCCCGCTCTGAAGGGCCACAATCCCGCCTTCCAACTCAGGTATCTCAGAGAGCATCAGTTTTGCATCCCGATTTTTATCGGAGGGCGTCTTGTCAGGTATCATTAACTGCACCGGCACCAGATCTCCCACATGGAACTTCTTCAAAAGTATCGGCGCATGCTCCCTGTCAAACTTGGCCCAGTTCCCTACGTTAGCCTTTAGCCAGGCCTCCCCAACCGGTTTGATCCCTTCAAAGTCAATAACCCCTCCACCCTTATCCCAAACCACAGCCAGGTGGCACTTATCCCTGCCTGTCTCCACAGAGGTAATCCGGACTAAAAAGGGAATGTTCTCTTTCGGTTTTTTAAGCCCCTTTTCAACCAATCCTTCCCATTTTTCTCTATTTTTCCAGGGCTTGTAACCATTGAGCTGGATTTCCATCAACGGGAGATGCCTTCGTAGACTCATCAAGGCGGCATACTGGACACCCTTGTCTACCGATGTATAGATGCCGATCCCCGATGTGGCGATGTTGTCCACTCCCTGCTCCCGTAGGATTTCCCTGAAATAATCGGATTCGAGCTGATTTCGTATGTAGTCCATCACAACATTTAAACGATATGTGATTGTTCCCTCTTTGAATGGAACCTCTCTCTCTTTTGCCTTCTCATACTCTCTCTTTGTGATGAAATTCAGACTTAGCATCCTGCCCAACACATAGTCCTTGCGCGCCTTGGCTAATTGCTTTGTCTCATCCTTTTGGGCTTTGGTTTTCTTTATAAACGGGTTGTATTTATTCGGCCCCTTTAGGGAACCGACGATAAACGCTGCCTCAACGAGGTCAAGGTCCTTAGTATCCTTTCCAAAGAAATACTGGGCCGCAATCCTGAGCCCCTTTCCATAACCGGTTACAAAGAACTGGTTGGCATACATCTCAAGGATCTCTTCTTTGGTGTATCTCCTTTCCAAAAGGAAGGCCTGCATCATCTCCTTCAGTTTTGTCTTATACGTCCTCTTTTCTCGCTTGAATATGTTCTTGGCCGTTTGCTGGGTGATGGTGCTTCCGCCCTGGACCACCTTCCCTGTCTTGATGTTAGCCACAAAGGCCCTGATAATTGCCTTGACGTCAAACCCTATATGATCAAAAAAGTTCCTGTCTTCGGACGCGATCAGGGCCTTCACAAAGACCTTGGGGATATCTTCATATCTGATGTATTTCCTGTGGGTCATTTCAAAGAAGGCCCCAATGGGGGTATGTCCATCCACGTAATACACCGGGCTTTCAGAGGCAATAACCCTATCAATGGCTCCCCTTTCAATGCGAGTGGCCGCCTCCCGGGTCACCTTGTAATAGAAATACCCCAGGAAGGCAGATGGTAGAACAATCAGGAGAATAAAAAGAAAAATAAGGACACGTTTCATTAAAAAAGTTCTCCGGAGAGCAGTTTTTTCCTGAGGATCTCCTTCAAATCAAGGCCCTTCATCTTCAATCCTTTACGCCCGTACTTCATGTTGGCCTCAATAACATACCATCGGCCCTGGGAGTTGATAAGATCGATCCCTACATCATTCAGTTTGCACTTCCGCGCGGTGTCTTGAGCTGTCGCTACGCCTTGCCACGGGATATCGTCAAAGCTGATCTTCCCTCCCTGTGACAGATTGGTCCTGAAATCTCCTGACGAACTGATACGCCAGTAGGACAACGCAGGCTCGTAATTAATAAGCACCACTCTCAGGTCCCGTTTATGTGGCAGGTATTCCTGAATGTAAGCGACCCTGAAAAGCGATAGATACTCCTCAAGCTCCTTTCTGTTATCAATCTTAAATACTCCTCTGCCCCGGGCGGAACACCTCGGTATCTTGGCCACAAAGGGAAACGTGAAATCCTTGAGGATATCCTGATGATGGAGGTGATAATAAATCTTGGTCCGCGGGTGAGAAATTCCCAACATCTGAAAGAGGGTTGTCTGTTTGATTTTTTCGTCGGCATAGAGATATGTCTCTAAGCTGGGAAAAATCTTTTTACCTAAGGTGGTTAGAAACTGGGCATAGTTGAGGGTGGGGAACAGGATAACCCCGGCCCCCAAAATCAATTCTCGTTCCATAAGGGTGTATTCCAGAAAGTTGGGCTTCACCCCAAGGGTCAGCACCTCAGGAACCCCCTTGAGCCTGCTGCCTAATGCGACAAAGCTATTTTTTTTGGCAATCATCTCAGATCTCGGTCTCAGACAATATACTCTTTTCAATATTCAATTTTCAACCCCGCACCCACTCCTTAACAGCCATCGATTTCTCCTTGGCCCGTTCCATAACATCTTTGAGATCAAGGGTAAGCAGCTTTCGATCCTCCATTACAAGCCGGCCATTGATGATGGAGTGGCTGACGTCGTTTCCACGGGCAGAGTAAACGAGATGAGAAAAGGGGTTATACATCGGTGTCAGATGGGGTTTATTGGTGTCAACGATGATGACATCAGCCCTTTTCCCTTCTTCAAGTGAGCCGGTTATGTCGGCCAGCCCAAGGGCCTTGGCCCCTTCAATGGTAGCCATCCTGAGCACTGTAACTGCGTCCATTACTGTTGGATCCATGGCCTTGACCTTATGGAGCTTGGCCGCCATATCCATCTCAGTAAAGAGGTCCAGGTTATTATTGGATGCACAGCCGTCTGTCCCGATCCCCACGGTCACGCCGCGCGCCTGTAAATCAGGTATGGGGGCTATGCCGGAGGCCAGTTTCATATTGCTCTCCGGATTATGAATGATCCTTACACCGTGTTCGGCAATCTTCCGTATCTCTTCTTCATCTAAGTGAACAGCGTGATCTGCAATCAGATGGGGTCCTAAAAGGCCTAATGAATCGAGGTGTTCAATCGGCGCTTTGCCATAGCTCTTTTTTACCTCGGCGATTTCAGACAAGGTCTCAGCAACATGGATAATGAGCGGCACATTATGGTGCAAGGCCATCTCATTTGCCCGGGTTAGCAGGTCGGGGCTGCAGGTAAAGAGCGAATGAGGCTCAACGGCTATGGAAATTAGAGGATTACCCCGCCATTTTAGGATCAGCGATTCCGTGTATTCGAAACCTTTTTCGATCTCTCCATAATTGGGAGAGGTAAAATTATAAAGGACTTCACCCGCAAGGCACCTCATGCCTGACAGAAATGCCGCCTGTGCCACCTGATCCTCAAAAAGATACATGTCGCAAAAGGTAGTCGTGCCGGACATAATCATTTCTGCGCAGGCAAGCAGGGCTCCGGTGTAGACAAAATCGGCATCCATTCTCCCTTCTGCAGGGAAAATGAAGTTATTTAACCATTCCATCAGGGGAAGGTCGTCGGCAAGACCCCTGAAAAGGCTCATAGCCGCATGGGTATGCCCATTCATTAGGCCGGGGAGGATCAGGCCCCCCTTAGCGTCGATCAATTTCCCGGCTTCAAAAAATCCATCGTCCGGAGCACCGACCTTAGCTATAATATCTCCCTTCACGCACAACTGGCCATTTTCAAACACAGAGTTTTCGTTGTCCATGGTCAGAATCGTACCGTTTTTTATTATAATATCATACTGTTGCATGATTGAACCTCAGTTTTTAGGGAGGACAATAATCAATCCCATATTTCGAGGGTTGAAATTTGAGCCTGCCGTCCCGCCGATGGCGGGAGCTAAAAAGGGGCGTTTTGCAAAGGTCTCGTCACTAAAGCACTTTCCAGAAGCCTCCATATATGGTAAATGTCCTTTACCTATAGGTCAAGCGTAACCGTTCGTGAGTTCAAAGATTCTCCCACATTATGTGCGGGGGGGATCTTCGACAGGGTTTCCCGCTGAAAGCGGGATTCAGGGTTCTGAAAATCATTGATCTGAGGGGGTTTCAGTTGGCGTTATTCAAGACCCGGTGTCTCGCCTCTCTCCTATTAGCAGGGGGGCTTCTTGTTTTCCTTTTTCATGGGTGTGCAGGCACGCCCCAACCCAAAGGAATAGATAATGTCTGCGAAATCTTTAGAGAGCATTCCGATTGGTATGAAGATGCCTTTGAGTCATACCAACGGTGGGGTATCCCGATACCCGTCATGATGGCTATAATGCATCAGGAATCTAAGTATATCAGTGATGCCAGGCCCCCCCGAACGACCTGCCTATGGGTCTTCCCCGGTCCCCGGCCGTCATCCGCTTTTGGATATGCCCAGGCAAAGGATGAAACGTGGGAGGAGTACCAGGAAAGCGCCGGCAGTTTTTGGTCTGACAGGGATGATTTTGGCGATGCCATTGATTTTGTCGGGTGGTATTGCAATCTAAGTTCAAAAGAGTGCGGAATCTCAAAGGGGGATGCCCGCAACCTCTATTTAGCCTACCATGAAGGTCGCGGAGGGTTCAACAGAAAGAGCTACAAAAAAAAGGGGTGGTTATTGAGGGTCACCAACAAGGTTCAGAAAAGGGCAAACAAGTATAAAAGTCAGTTGGCTTCCTGTGAGGGAGAGTTTAGGAAGGGATCGGGCTGTTGTCTCTGGCCTTTTTGAGGAGGAAAGGAGCAAGTGCAAGAGAATCTGAATACTATCTCCGGAGCCCACCTTTTTAAGGGCCTCCCTGAAAATCAGCTCAGGGAAATAGAAGGAATCTCTGTCGTCAAGCATTTCAAAAAAGGCGATGTAATCTTTTCTGAGGGGGAGGATGGCTATGGCTTTTTTTTAGTTGCAACCGGACTGGTTAAGATCTTTAAGTCCTCGATAGAAGGGAAGGAGCAGATCCTGCATATCTTAGGCCCTGGAGAACCGTTTGGCGAGGTCCCGGTGTTTTCCGGTCAGCAGTTTCCGGCAAGCGCTGAGGCTATTGCCGAATCGCGTTTTATCTTTTTTCCCAGATCAGCATTTGTTGCCCTTATAACGGCAAATCCTTCTCTTGCACTCAATATGCTTGGGGTTCTCTCTATGAGGCTTCGTCAGTTTACCGTTCAGATAGAAAGCCTCTCCCTCAAAGAGGTTCCCGGACGTCTCGCCTCATATCTGGTCTATCTCGCAGATGAACAGAAGAGGGATGATTTTGTTACTCTCAACATATCAAAGGGTCAGCTTGCAAGCCTTCTCGGTACGATACCGGAAACCCTTTCACGGATATTCGCTAAGATGAACAGTCAGAACTTAATCAAAGTAAAAGATCGGAATATCAAACTCATAGACCTTCGCGGACTGGAGGAGCTTGCAAGACATGGAAGGGATTTGGGATGAAGGGATAAAGGGCTTGAGATGAAAAAATATTACAGGGAAAGATTTGAGGCTCAACGCCGTGTTGCGAGGCAACTCGCCCCAACAATGGAAGTTAATAAGATTTTAGAAAGACTGAGAGAAGAGGCGAGGAAGATGGTTCCAAAGTCTATGGAGGCATGCATCCTCATGCTTGATCCTGATGCCCAGAAATATACCCGTCCACTTCAATGCGCCCTGTACGATAAACCGGTTAACTGCATTTCCTGCAAGAGAAAGCGCCACGTGATCCAAAAGGCCATAACCCAGAAAAAGGGGGTTGTAACCTCTCAGAGTGAACCGGTCACAAGACCCGATGGGACCCTTGTGGAAATCGGCCCGGAAGCAGCTATTCCTGTATTTGTTGATGATGAGATCCTGGCGATTATTAGTGTGGTGGCTAAACCCGGTACCCGCTTTACCAGGAAAGACTTCTACATGATAAAGGACCTATCCGAGATAGCCGGTAATGCTATTTTGGCCGCCAAGAGACATTGGGAGATAACCCAGGAAAAGATCGGGATCAGTCAAATGCTCACCCATCTCTCACCATTTGTACCCCAATCTGTCCGCCGCATAGTGGAGAAAAACCCTGAGATGCTGAAGCGGGAAAAGGAAAGTAAAGAAGTCACTGTCCTGTTTCTCGATCTGGAGGGCTACACCAAGCTTAGCGCAAGCCGATCAGAGACCGAGGTCAATGAGATTGTGGAAAAAATGTTTTCCAGTTTTGTGGATCCCATCCACAGATCGGGTGGAGACATTAACGAGACTGCGGGAGATGGACTTATGATCATCTTCAAGGATGACGATGCCAAAACAAATGCCTATAATGCAGTAAAGGCCGCCCTTGATATCCACGGAAGAAATGGCGAAATAAACAAGCGGTTTCGTGAGGATTTCGACCCGATAAGCGTGAATATCGGCATCAATTCAGGTATTGCCCTGGTAGGCATGACCACATTTAAGGGTTCTTTAGACACCCGCATGACGTATACGGCCAGCGGCCCGGTGACCAACTTAGCCGCCCGCCTGGCAGATTATGCAAAGGGAGGCGATATCCTGATAGGGGAAGAAACCAAGACAATGATCGATGGCCTGTGGCCGGTGTTTGATCAGGGGCTTGTTCATCTAAAGGGTATTGAGAAATCGCTGAGGGTCTATTCACTGCTGAAAAGTTCGTATAAGAGAAAACAAAAATGACGGGTGAGTCAATGAAGGGCGTATTTCTTGATCTTGGAGGCGAGGGTCTTTCTGTTGATTCCGAGGATTTTTGCGGCTTCGGTCTTTTTCCCTTTTGTCCGTTTGAGCACAAATGTTATATACTTGTTTTCCAGTTCCTCAAGGGTCAGGGGTTCTTCAGAGAACATTTGTAGTTCCCCTTGTCGCTGGGTAATAAAAGAGGGTAGGTTCCGGACCCGTATCACGTCGGCGTCTTCGAGAATGAGTATCCGTTCCATGGAATGTTCAAGCTCTCTCACATTTCCGGGCCAAGCATACTCCGTTAAAACGTCCATCGCCTCTAATGATACCTCTGGGAGTGATTTCTTCATTTTCCGACTCAGTTTTTCCAGAAAATGCTGGATGAGGAGAGGGACATCTTCCTTTCTTTCCCTCAGGGGGGGGAGGTGTATAGGCACCACGCTCAACCGGTAGTACAAATCCTCCCTAAAACTCCCTTTCTGTATTGATTCTGAAAGTTCACTGTTGGACGCAGATATGATTCGTATGTCAAGGTTGATCTTCTGTTGGTCACCTACCTTCATAAATTCACGTTCCTGGATGACCCTGAGGAGCTTGGCCTGTATTTTCAGACTCAAGTTTGCAACCTCGTCAAAAAAGAAAGTGCCGTGGTTGGCCAATTCAAAGAAGCCGTGTTTGGTTTGATGGGCGCCCGTAAAAGAACCTTTGACATGTCCAAAAAGTTCATTTTCAAGGAGGGTCTCCACAAGCGAGGAGCAATCAACTGCCACGAATTCTTTATCTTTACGAAGGCTGTTGGAGTGGATTGCCTGGGCCACTAATTCCTTGCCTGTGCCGCTTTCACCGGTGATTAGAACTGTGCTATCGGTTGGTGCGACCTTGAGTATCTTCTCAAATATCTTCTTCATGGGGCGGCTTTGGCCGATAATGAGCTTTTTGGTTGAGTCAATTTCCAGGCCATTACTGCCCATGGCGGATTCTTGGGATGGTACAGGGCCTAATTTCGTCTTTCGTAAGGCAACTTCCAGATCATCAAGGCTGAAGGGTTTGACGAGATAGTCTAAGGCCCCGAGTTTGGTACAGTGAACAGCAGAGTCAATTGAAGGATATCCTGTTATCATGATTACATCTGTTTTCGGGTATTGGGCATGTATCTGTTTGAGTAGTGTGATACCGTCCATATCCGGCATCCGGATATCTAACAAAATTAGGTCAAATGGCTGAATCCTTAGATAATTGAGGGCCTCTTCCCCGCTGGCAGCCAACTGCGTGGCCATCCCTTTGCTGTTGAGTGCCCTACTGATGCCGTTTCGTACAACGGCTTCGTCATCAACGATCAATATCTGATGCATATCTTTGGCGTGTTTCATACCCTATTCAGGTAATCATAGGAAGAAGAATTCTAAAGGTAGTTCCCTTATCTATAACACTCTTCACATCAATGGTACCGTGATGCGCTTCAATCACCCCTTTGACAATTGATAGACCGAGTCCCGTACCTATCACCTGACGGGTCTTGGGATGTTTAACCCGGTAGAACTTATCAAAAATTTTGGGTAATTCTTCGGGGGGAATCCCCACACCTGTATCCGCGACCTTTACTTCCATGTATTCGCCCAGGCCCCGTGCGGTGACCGTTACCCGGCCCCCTTCGGGAGAATAGTTAATGGCGTTGCTAACGAGGTTGTTGAGGGCTTCTTCAATATTTTTCGGGTCGGACTGAACCGGTTTCAGGTCTTGGCAGGAATGGGTGAGGGTAATCCCCTGTTTTTGCGCCCTCGGTACCATTAGGGCCACGATCTCCTCTATGATCCGGCCGATATCCGTTGGGACCTGGTGCTGGACATATTTCCCCGCCTCGATTTTTGCCACGTCAAGGAGGTCGTTAATGAGATCAAGCAGGGAATCGATTTTATTCATTCCTCTTTTCACGAAGTCCTGTTGTTTTTCATCAAGCGGACCTGCTAATCCCTCCAAGAGAACACTGTTTAGCTGTCTGATGGAGACAAGGGGGCTGCGAAGTTCATGGGCTACCATATTGACGAAATCAGATTTCATTTCGTCAAGCTGCTTAAATGCCGTTATATCTTCCAGGACAGTCACGGTTCCGGCAACTGCCTTGTTGGGGCCGAGGGCAGGGGCCGAAATGGCCCGCAGGACATTAGCTCCTACATTGATTTCCTGTGATACAGACTTCTCTTCCGGGGATTCCCCACTTAAAATCTGTTTAAGGATGTCTATGAGCGACTCTTCATGAATTATTTTGCCTATTGGGGCAGGGTTTTCTATTTCTTCTGATATTTCCATCAATCGCATCAGGGCCGGGTTGTGAAGGACCACTTCCAAGTTATGGTTGGTTACCATGACGCCGTTGGCCATCTGTTTGATAATCGTTTTTAGCCGGCTCTTTTCAAGATTTAGATCGTAAAGATTCCGGATATTCTCCTCTTTAAACTGCTTGGCCTTCTGCTCCAACCTTCTCTTTTCAGCAGCCCGCGTGATCGTCAGGAGAAACTGGTCGATCTGGAAGGGCTTGGTTATAAAATCATAGGCCCCACTTTTCATGCATACCACTGCCGTATCAACGGTTCCATGCCCCGTTATGATAATAACCGGTATGTCCGGGTATTTTTCTCGTGTAATTTCCAGGACCTTTTCACCCCCTATAACGGGCATCTTGAGGTCAAGAAGGATGATGTCTAAGGGTTCTTTAGCCAAGATGTCAAGGGCTATTTGACCATTTTCAGCAGTAATAACCTCATACCCCTTACCGGTCAGGACCCGATGGCACCCATCCCTGATCGCCTTTTCATCGTCTATCACTAAGATTTTGATTGTCGCATTCATAATTCATCCAATCCCACAAAAACAGGTTCGTCCGTTTGTGCCTCATTAAATTCCAAGGGGAGTTCAATGGTAAAGGTTGTGCCCCCACCCGGGGGACAGTCAAAGCCAATCGTTCCCCCATGAAGCTGAATAATATTCCGTGAAATACTCAAACCAAGTCCGGTACCTTTTCCCACAGGTTTGGTAGTAAAAAAGATGTCAAAGATCTTATCTCTTAACTCCTCCGGAATTCCCGGTCCCGTATCGGAAACCTTGATGACAAACCGCAACTCGTCCGGTTGGTAGTTGGCAACTACCTTAAGCCTTCCCTTCTCTTCCATTGCGTGGGCAGCGTTGATAAAGAGATTGGTGAAGACCTGTTGCAGCTGCCCCATATCACCGGCCATTTCCGGCATGTCAGGCGCGATTTCGGTTGTGACCCGGATGTTCTGGAAAAGGGCCTGGTTAATGAGCAGGTTAAGACACTGGTTAATGAGATATCCCAGGCTGAATGAGGATGTTTGCCCGATGGACTGCCTACTGAATTCTAACAATTCGGCAACAATTCTTTTGCAGCGAAGGGTTTGATTGATGACTTCCTGGACATCGTTCTGATACTGGGGATTATCCTGAAGCTCCTCCTTGAGGAGTTCCGCATAAATAAGGGCCCCGGCCAAGGGATTATTGATCTCATGGGCGACTCCGGCGGCCATTCTACCAACAGAGGCAATTTTTTCCGATTGAACCAGTTGGAGATGCGCCTCCTCTAAGTCTTTTCGCATCCGGAGAATCTCCCGCATGTCGGTAAACACCCCAACGCTTCCAACCTCTTGGTCGTTTATTATAATAATAGAGGCCGAAAGAGTCACCGGCACCTCTTGACCATTTTTGGTGGTAATAGACATGCTGGTTGGATTGAGTTTGCCTAAGGGGCCGTACTGGTCGCTCCGCATTTTTCTCATATTTTCTTTGGCCACGTCCATATTGTAAAAGCTGCTGAGATGTCCTTCTTCCATGATTTCTGTGCCTGTATACCCGGTCAGGTTTTCCATCCCTTCGTTGAAGATAAGGACGTTTCCTTTGGTATCGACCACGACAATTCCATCTACGGTGCTCTGGATGACGTTTTGAAAGAAGATGTTGGACTTCTGGGCCTCGTGTTCAAGCATGATCCTGTCGGTCACGTCTCGTGAGGCCTCCAGCATCTGAACGATTTCACCTTGTTCGTCAAAAATGGGCGCAACAGTGATTACATCAAAACGGGTTTCACCATTTTCATCCATATACTCCTTAATGGTGCTGAAAGAACCCTTTTTCTTGATATCCTCCAGCCGATCCTCTAAATAACAGACACTTCCGGTCTCCTTGCATGGTTTGTCAAGGCCATATCTCGCTTCATAGCAGTGACTTTCCAAAATGTTCTCTCTGTTGAGATGAAACTCTCTCAAAAAAGTCAAATTAACGGTATCCACCGTGAAATCCAGGTTAACCACCATAATTCGGTAGGGAAGAGAGTCCAGAATCACCTGAGTCTGTCTTTTTCTCTGCGCCTCATATACCTGACGCTCTTTTTCCAACTCACTCTTTTCCGTCTCAATCTGAATAAAATCCCAGAGAAGCCTCGCAGCCACGTGGTCCATAACAGCGATATTTGATGGCGTTATCCTGAATATTTCTTCTCTTACCTCCGATGCCCCGGTAAGTTCGATGATAAGATTTAGCCCCTTTAAACTAAAAAGCTCTTGGATATCGGTAGTTGTAAAGAGGTTCAATTTTCTTGCGTAGCGAAGTCCGGGTGCATCATGATCGATATCCGCCACGCCCAATATCTGCATATTAAGCCTTGACCTCCTATTCTTGCCCAGGATCTTAAGCAGGTTGTAACAGGCATTCCCGCCCCCGACAATGGCAACATTTAGATGCTTCTCCGCCTGTTTTCCGCGGATGAGCCTGACGGGATCTTCAAATCCTTCAGGATCCGATTGCATGGAAGGGGGGTTCATTTACGGTTCCTCAAGATTTTTTCAGGCGAAGGGATACCTTTGCCTCCAGATGACTGACTATCTTTTGCAATGCTCCGCCCTGTTTGACAGGCCCTGAATTATTCCATCCCTTCAATAGCGCCTCTTTCTTCTTCTCTCGGAATTGCTGTAGATTAGAGGCCATGGACTCCCACAGGAACAGTTTTTGGAGAATGTGACGTTCGGCTGCTGAAAGGTCTTTATTTGTATCGAATGTTTGACCGTTTTTCGTTGTGATAATCATAGAGACCTTAAAATAATCATTTTCGGATTTGTAATCAGAGCATTCCGCTAATCCGCTCAACATGAATGCTGAATTGAGGAATTCCGAATTGAGGAATTAAGGAATTGAAGATGTCTGATTCATTATGGATATTCTCAGGAGGAATTCAAGAAAAAAAGCCCGCAAGAGCAATAACCGATAGATCTTGCGGGCTGAAGTTAAGTACCGATATGTCTATTCTGTTAGACAGTTGGCCTGGGCAGAACTCCTGCCCTTTCAGCTATCTCGGGCACCTTATGTTCCCATTCAATGGCCATGAGGTGAACGCCTGCCACCCCCTCCATCTCCTTAAATTCTTCAATCTGCTCTAAAGCAAACCGGATCCCTTCTTCAGCTACATTTCCTTTTCCGGCCCCTCTTAACCGTTTGATCAGAGTGTCAGGCACGTCCATGCCAGGCACCTGCTTGGCCATATAGAGGGCCATACCAACGCTCTTCATGGGGGTAACGCCCGCCAAAATATAGCATTTTTCGTGAAGCCCCATGTCAACGGCCCTCTTTATGAATTCCCTGAATTTATCCATGTTGTAGATACACTGTGTTTGGATAAAATCAGCCCCTGCCGCAATCTTTTTGGCTAAACGGTAAACGCGGAAATCAAAGGGCTCGGCAAAGGGGTTAGAGGCCGCCCCAATAAAGAGTTCGGGGGACACATCGATATCCTGGCCGTTTAAAAATTTGCCTTCATCTCTCATGGTCTTGACCGTATGGATTAATTGCATAGAGTCAATGTCAAAGACATTCTTGGCCTCCGGGTGGTTACCGAATTTCTGATGGTCTCCGGAGAGACAAAGCATATTCCTGATGCCGAGAGAATAGACACCGAGGATATCGCTCTGTATAGCCAATCTGTTTCGATCGCGACAAACCATCTGAAAATTGGGCTCAAGGCCTTCCTGTAAGAGGATAATGGAAGCGGCCCAACTGGACATTCGGACGACAGCGGTCTGATTATCCGTAACATTTACGGCATCCACACAGCCTTTCAGGTGCCCCGCCTTTTCTTTCAGGTGTTCCACATTCGCGCCCTGTGGAGGCCCACATTCACCGGTAAAAGCGAAGTGTCCAGCCCTTAAGACCTTTTCCAGATTGCTCCCTGATTTATATTCGCTCATTTTACCAGTTCCTCCCTGATCATTCTCCTTGGTCCGCCGTCCCGGGCCGTCATCCAGCTCTTGGGTGGCTTGAATTCAATAAGTTCGTCTAAGCGGTCCTGTTCCATCATCTTCCTTACAATGAGATCCCATATACATTCCACATCCTTGGATATCTCGCATTTCCCGTTGGAAGAGCCACCGCAGGGCCCATTGAGGAGGCTCTTTGAACACCGGGCAATGGGGCAGAGGCCGCCAAAGTAGTGGACCACGCAAGTTCCACAACCTGCGCACCGTTCGGACCAGATGCCGTGCTCTTCAGCGCCGCCCATAAACTGGGTGTTTACCCCCGGGAATATTTTAGAGGAGGGGTATCGTTCGGAGAGGAATTGGGGTCCTACTCCGCAGGCAATGGAAATAACCGCTTCATAGCCGCCGATCATATCTTTGAGTTCATCCACATATTCCGGATCGCACTGGCGTTCGAGCGTATGCTCTCCCACCTCTATTTCACGGCCCATTTTTTTCCTGGAAATTCTTATGCTGGATGCCAAAATAGCGACCTCTTTTGCTCCCCCCACGTTACAAACTGTAACGCAGCCCTTACATCCAACGACAAGGATTCTATTGAAATCCTTCACCATCTCAAGCAATTCCTTGATAGGTTTTGATTCTGCAACAATCATTCTCTATACCTCGCAACGTTTCAAAGGTTTTATGCCTGCAGAAAGGGTCCTAATTCCTTGACCTTGTTGACCATCTCATAGGCAACTTCCACGAACTCTTGGCCCTTGCCGGCACTGAGGTTAAAAACATCTATCCTGTCCGGCTCTATGCTGAGCTCTTCTAAAATCTTCTTGACATGTGTGACCCTCTTGATGGCCTTGGCAATACCGCTGACGTACTGACAGCTATCTTCCTGGCACCCGGCCACATAAACACCGTCCGCACCTTCCTCAAAGGGCTTGAGAAGATGCAGGATTTCGATGCGGCCGGTGCAGGGAATCTGGATTATTTTTACATTATCCGGTAACGCTTTTTTCATGCCTTCCGCTACATTAGCCGCAGATGAGGCACAGTTGGAACAGCAAAAAGCGACTATTTGGGGTTTAAAGTCATTCATATTATCGTCTCCCTTATTATAAAATTGACTATTGATCCCGCGATGCGTGGGATTGACTATTGAATATTGATGGTTCATTAAAATCAGTAGTCAATGAAAATTTATGTCGCCAAAAGAACTGACGGAGCTTGGGTCAGCATTTGATCGCTGCATGTGGACATGATAATGGCCTTTCCGGGACACTCGGCCACGCACATGCCACAACCCTGACAGAGACCCGGATCGATGAAGGCCGCGCCTGTTTCATGGTCGATCACCGGGACATTAAAGGGGCATGTCCTGACGCAGGTGCAGCAGACAGCACATTTTTCAGCCATAACCTCGGCCACCAAACCCCCAACCTGGATCGTATCCTGGCAAAGTATTTCCAGGGCACGGCCAGAAGCTGCCTTGGCCTGGGCAATACTCTCGACCGTGTCTTTCGGATATACGGCAAGGCCTGCAACATAAATCCCTTTGGCGCTCGAATCCACGGGCTTGAGTTTTTCGGGCGACTCAGCAAAAAAACCGTTGCTGTCGAGATTTATCCTGAAGATATCTGCCAATTCCTGGTTGTTTGTCCCTACAATTGCCGTTTGAAGGGAGACAAAATCAGCCTCGAAGGCAATCGATTCCTGAAGGACTTGATCATACACCACCACATTGAGCCTTTCCTGGCCGTCTATGGGCTGGAGTGACGGTTTTTTATCAACCTCGTACCTTACTAAGATAACCCCCTTCTCCCGCGCCTCTCTGTACAGATTCTCTCTTTCACCAAAGGTGCGCATGTCTCGATAGATGATATAGATATTCATGTCAGGATTTTTGGCCTTCAGGTCGACCGCGGTGCGAACAGAAAAGGTACAGCAGATGTTGCTGCAATGGGAACAGCTTGAGTCTCGAGAACCCACACACTGTATGAATACGGCGGTGTCAGCTCCCTCTATGGATGAGGGATCTTCCATCATTTTATGCTCCAGTTCGGACCACAGATAGACTTTTTCATGCTGGCCGTAGAGATATTCTTGTGGCCTTGTGGGATTACCGCCTGAAGCCAATATGGTTACGCCGTGGGAGAACTCCACGCTCTCTCCCTTTTTGTCGAGAATTGTGACGAAGTTTCCTGCAAACCCCCTGTTTTCCTTGACTTTTGTTTCGGTCATTAGAGTGATGTTATTATCCTGATTAACAGAAGCGATGAGTTCTTTGAGGTACTCCTGGGTATCATAACCCTGCCATGTCCTCCTCACGTGGAGGCCATGTCCTCCGAGTTCTCTCTCTTTTTCTACTACCGTTACGGGATATCCCTCCCTTGCAACGGCTAAGGCGCTCTCAAGCCCGGCAACGCCACCCCCAACAATTAGGGCGCTTTTTACGACCGGAATTTCCCTCAGAGAGGGCGGAGAAAGGAAGAGGGTTCGGGCTGCACCCATACGAATTCGGTCTTGAAGCTGGGTGGTGGGTGTTTGGGAGTCAATTGCTCTAAGGTCCACAACATCATAAAGGTAGGGGTTCAGACCTGCTGATTTAAGGGACTCTTCAATGAGGGCCTTATGTATAACCGGTGAACAGCTTGCAAAGAGAAGCCTGTTGGCGCCCGTCTCTTTAAGCTTATCGGTGAGGGCGTCCAAAATATCACCCTCAACGCGTGAGGCGGCCTTCACTCCAGGAGTCTTCAGCGCATATCCCTCAATCTCGGCCCCGAGTTCAGGCGCCATGCCGGGGCATAAGTAATAAGCAAGGAGGATTTCGGGATCTTTGTCCGCGACTTCAGAGGGATTCGGGTATTCCCTTGGGACTGCAAGAGGTTCAGGTGACAGGATCGACCCAATCTCTGATACGGTCGCTGTCGCCTGTATCAGGGACTGGCCGATGTCATGGGGACCACTGAGTCCGCCACAGACAAAAATACCGGGGATGCTGGTCGATACAGGTTTGAAGGGCTCGGTGTTTACAAAATGATCGGCGGTCAGATTGACACCGATTTTATTGGCTAACTCTATCGCTTCTCCCCCGGCTCTAACACCTACTGAGAGGACTACCATATCAAAAGATTCCTCTTCAAGATGTCCTTTCTCATCTGCATATCTAATCAAAAGATCATCGGTACCGGGGAGGGTATCAACCGTGTGAACCCGGCTGCGAATCAGCCTGACATCTCTATCAATAGCACTGTTTAGATAGTCTTCGAAACCCTTACCATGGGTTCTCATGTCCATATAAAAAATGGTTGTCTCGATATCTTCGTCAAACTCCTTGGTATTCACCGCTTCCTTAAGCGCGTACATGCAACAGACGGAAGAGCAATAGGGGGCGTCACACTGGTTTATATCCCTTGAGCCTACGCATTGCAGCCAGGCGATTCTCGCCGGTGTCGTGCCATCAGAAGGCCTTTTCAGAATGCCCGCTTCAGGGCCAAGAGGTTTTTGAATCTGTTCGTATTCCACGCTGGTGATAACATTTGGAAACCGTTCATGGGGATATGTCTCATACTCTGCGGGGTCAAATGTTTCAATACCCGCGGCAAGGACCACTGCTCCCACTCCCAATTCTTTTTTCCCATTTTCTGTTTCAAGGGTAACACTGAAATTACCAAAGTCTCCGGCAAGTCCCGATACCTTTGTGTTCAACATTACACCGATATTGGGGTCCTGTTCGCAGGCGGCGATTCGTGGATCTACTTTGCAGCATGCGCAGAGTGGATAGATCCGGTGAAGCTTGGGTATCATACCTCCTAATGAGCCAGTATGCTCGATTAGATAAACTCCATAGCCCACATCAGAAAGGGAAAGGGCCGCCTGGATACCGGCAACCCCTCCCCCGATGACCATCACACGGCCTTTTGGTTTTTCTTGACTCATAACGTTTGTCTCCTGCTTGTTGACCGATTAGTTTCGGAAGAAATTATATTCCTGCCAGAGCCTTCTTGTGAAATATGTTACATGCCACAATGCTTACTTCAGTGTCAAGGGAAATGTTGTAATATCCTATTTCGTTTACATCTTAAGATTATGACCTATTTTGAAGTTCTAAGTCCCTCTCCTTTTCCTCTCGACTATCTGGCGAATATTGGTATAAAATCGCTAATATGGATAAACTGGAAACAAAAAGATCTCTCGCAAAGCCGCAGCAGAAACGGCGAAGCTCGCAAAGAAAAGTAATGAACCTGTGAACATTTACCCATGATTGAATATATCCTATGGTTTCTTCTCGTCTGCGCGGTCCTCTTTGTGACAATTGGCCTGTGGATAGGCATTCATTACTGGCTTGCTCCCCATGTAGAAAGTCCTGACGGGAAGGCGCGTATTACAGGGACTTGCAGGGATACCATGGAAATTTCCCTGAAGTTCAAGGAGGATAGAGTTGTAGAGAGTGCCTATTGGACCGACGGATGCGCCTACAGCCTCAACTGCGTGTGTTCTGCCGCAGACCTTGCCAAGGGGAGAACTCCCGATGAGGTCTTGGAAATCGATGCAGATCTTATTCAAGAATCAATGGGCGGGCTCCCGGAAGATCACCTGCATTGCGCGAGTTTGGCTGCCGAGACTCTGCAGGCTGCCTTGGATGACTTTATGCGGCGGTCGAAGAAGGGAAAAGCAGATCCGCAAACAACCTGATTTCAGAAGAAAGATCTATCTTGAAGTTTTGCGTCCTATCATTTATGCTTTTTTCTGACATCTTAAGGAATGTCGAACCAGATCACTGAATTCTTTAATTCTTACTTTAAGGAGGATAGGCCAATGAAAGAGGTAAATCAAGCGTTGGCGAGCGGCTTATTTCGTGGCTTACTGACTCTGTTAGTTTCACTGCTCATGGTTTCGTGCGCTTCCATCCCGGAATTACAGGTTCTTTATAAGCTTCCGCCTCCTTCAAAACAACTGAAAGGGCGGTTAGTGGCATTGACGGTTGATGATGAGCGGGCATCAAAGACGGTCCTGGGTAAAGAGGCAGAAAAAGAATTTCAGGGATTTTCAGGCAACATCTCCTTGAGCGTCGCTGATTATAATAAGAAGGAATTCAAGGTGGGGATATTTAACGTCCCTGATATGATGAGGGAGGCATTCAAAAGAAAACTGGAAAACTTAGGAGTGGAGGTGCTCCCCGAAAAAAAGTCAGGCAAACTCGAATTAGTGGTTGTCTTGAAGGAATTTTCCCTTGATCTCGAGGGCCGGGAGTGGGTGGCCAAAATGAGCTACGAGGCCAGACTGATAACAGCGAAGGGCGCGGTGGCAACCCAGTTCGTCAACGGGCAGGCCGAACGCTATAAACTCATGGGCCGTGACAGCGCAGATACCCTCATGGGAGAAATCTTCACCGATATGGTAAATGCATTGGATCTGCCCAGGCTATTTAAGCAGTCCGGTGGTTAATTGGCGGACGATCGAATGCACCTATTTGCCTCCCGAGAATAATAACATCCATAATCCCAGTATGACAAATAGCGCACCTGCACCTATTTTAATATAGTTTGGAGGGACCAGCCTTGCCACGGCGGAGCCAAAGAGAACGGCTAATAAAGATGTCAATATGAGAGCACTTGCAGATCCGAGGAATACAGCTAATCGCGTTTTGTTTTCAGCGGCAAAGGCAAAGGTTGCCAGTTGAGTCTTGTCACCTAATTCAGCTAAGAATATCATTCCAAATGTTGTGAACATCACCTTGAAATCCATTTTTACCCCTCCAAATTAAGATGATCTCGTAAGAAATCTCCCAGGCCGTCACTCCCGCCGCAACGGGCCGCTGCAAGCAGCGGGGTATGCGCTCGCTCTGAATTTTCAAAACAGCTAAGAAAGATGGCAGAGTATACAATAAGAGTTTGACATGGTTTTATCTTTGAGATTTATAAATTTGATATTGTTTGTAATTCGAGTATTATGATATGGGATTTTAGCACTCTAACCGGGAAAGCAAATCAATTTTACCTGAATCGGTTAGAGTTGGCCTTGATGTTTCCCTGTAAACTTACAGCCTTCATTTGACGTTTATCTCTTTTTTCTGGTAAAAAAGCAATCCACAAAAAAAACTGGGAGGCTGTCCGAGAATGAGATAGTTTGTTCAAGATCAAGGAAGGCGAAAATTATAACCACAGGAATACATTGAAGTATTTCGAGGATTATAATTTGAGTCTGACACAGAAATTGAGCAAAATAGCCAGTCTCGGACAGCCTTCCAGGGAGCTTCCGGAAGGGGCGGTCATGCCGAATTTATCTTTCAAGAATAGGGGGGGTATAATGTTTAGATTCAGTGTACTGTTAACATCTGTTTTCTTTTTTCTTGGCGGTATTTGTTACGCATCAGATTATGGTTTTGAAACAACCTCGGAAGGAATCACAAAAGGCCTCCTAACGCCCAAGGAAGACCGGGACGGCGGATCTTGGGACAATGCAGGGCAGTCCCTGGGTACCCCTGATTCCCCTCCCGTAAAAACCAGGTCAATTAAGGTGCTGAAAAAGAAAGAGGGGGTTGAGGTATGGGAAACAATCACCGCTCCAGAGGAGAGGAGAGGTGGCTTTGTAAACCTAAAGATCCAGTTTGATGTAAATTCCTACACCCTACGTCCGGGTTCCTCTGCAATTTTATATGAATTAGGAAAGGCGCTTTCCGGCCCGGACTTGCAACACCTGTCCATATATATCAATGGCCACACCGATTCGGATGGCAAAGAGAAATACAATCTCCGGCTGAGCTTGAACCGCGCTTCGACAGTCAAGAAATACCTGATCGATTACCACGCCATTTATCCGGACCGCCTTAAGGTCGTTGGCTATGGGGAAAGCATGCCCCTCAAACCAAATACCTCTGCCAAAAACAAACAACTCAACCGGCGAGTGGAGATTGTGGTTGCCGATTAAAGAAGAGGACCAGCCACAAAGGCTTCGGAAACTCTTCCCAAAGGACAACCCGAAATAGCAGTTTGCTTTCATCCTTTTTCTTGATGGCCTGATATAGAGCGAGCGTAGCGTTTTTGGACCGAAGGTTTATGCAACGTTAGGGTAAATCAGGGACGTAGGTTGATATTATCATGATTTCTTGATAGAATGACCCTGTGTCCCAGTTATTTTCTTTGCAAGTTCTGTATTTTGAATTTTCCGAGGAGCTAATGGAGTGCAGCAATGGATAAACCAAGAAATGCTCGTATATGCAAAATCTGCACAACCCTTGTAAAGATGTTTTTATTGGGGTTAGTCGTATCCTGGTATATAGTTGTTGCCCCAGAAGCGATCGCACAGACCTATGACTTTGATGAGGGGATCGAGGTGCTTACCCAGGGACTTATTTCAAGAAATAAAGAGGCCCTGAAGCACAAAAAAATAGCCGTTTTGGGTATTATTGAGAGCAAATCAAAGAAAAAATGGGAGATCTCTTCTCATATAGAGGACGGAATTGTGGACGTGCTGGTAAACAGCGGTTACACGGTTATCGAGAGGAGAAGGGTTGATGATGTGATCAAAAAGGAGATTAAAAAGACTACTGATTTGTGGTTTGACGAAGCCCAGGTCGCCCAGTTCGGAAAGCTTGTGGGAGCGGATATTGTTGTGACAGGGCGTTATGTTAAATGGGGGCGCACTATGCTGAGGATTAGTATCCGGGCAATCAGTGTGTCTAAAGGCAAGATTGTGGCAGTTAACAAGGTAAAGATTCTTACAGACAGGATAGCAGAACTACTGAAACCCGAAGAAGGGGGCAAGCCGCCAGTATCCGTACCTGAAAAACCGTCGCCAGCCCCCAAGACCAAAGCCAAAGGCAGCCAACCCGGTAATTATCCTGGTGGATATTCCCCTAAAAATCAATCAAATCGGTTAGCTCCTCCCGCTCCACAGATGGGATACTATTGCTGTGATCAATTCGGGAATAAACGTTGCCGGTTAGTTCAGCCTTTGCCGATTGGAGGCTCTTGTTTTTGCTATGGCGTGCAGGGGTATGGGTATGTCTGCCAATAATAGTTGAGGATGGATAACCATATGGATCTAAATAGACGGCGGTTTTTAACCTGGTGTGGGTTAGCAGCTTTGGGAGGTCTCAAACTCCATACCCTTGGGTGCGGGGGAAAGGGCTTCTCAGCCGGGACCCTGATGGAGGCAGCGGCCCAGGGATCTGCCAAGCCCCCTCCACGTCCATCTAAATTCCTCCTGCGAAATGACCTCAAGGTAACGCCACGTACAGATAGGGCAACCGGATCGCCTGGCCAGTTAATCGCTTTTGCGCAGATTGCTGATGCCCACATCACGTTGGAGCAGTTCAAATTGACGGGACATCCAAAGTTAGAGGCTATGTTGGACAGCTTCGGGCAAAATATCGGGTTTGGCGGGCTGGACCGGCCGGAGGTCCAGGAACGTTTCGATCTGGACGTACTCAGGGCCATGGTTAAAACTCTGAACGCTTTCAGGCCGCAACTGGACCTTGTTATCAACACTGGGGATGCCGTGGACATCGGAACACGGGCCGAACTCGTCGGCTTTTTGTCAGAAATGAATCAGTTGCAAATCCCATGGTTTCAAACCATTGGAAACCATGACTGCTTAGGTCTGGGCAATATTCCCCCTAAGTTTCTCGAGGCCTTCACAGATTTGGATTTTTTGGACAAGAGAGAATTCATAAAAATGCATTTTCCTCAAAAAGGAGAGTCCAGTAGCAAAAGGGTATTTGGCTCGCGCGCCAAGGGGTTTGATTTCAGCCCCGGATTCATGGGAGATCAGGAGGACTTTCAGGCCTTTTATGCCTTTACCGCTGTGCCTCCGATAGAGGGAAGGTTTAATGATCGGATACAGCTTGGCATCCGGTTCTATGTCCTTGATACCGTCGGAGCAGAGGGCAGTGCCGGAGGGACCATAGAACAAGACCAGATTCAGTGGCTCTCGACGGAGCTTAAGCGACACACGGCGCATCTTTCCATTATAGTTTCCCATCACTCCATAGAGGCAATAATTAATGGTCGAGATGAGTTGCTTGAACTCCTTCTTGATCACCCCCAGGTGATTTGCCTAATAAGCGGCCACTCGCATATGAACAGGATTAAAGCCTTCGCCCATCAAGACGCGCCTGGCAAGGGATTCTGGGAAATTCAGACTTCTTCTCTTATCGATTTTCCGCAGGAGGCGCGCATACTGGAAATCTTTGATAACGGCAACGGCACAGGAGCCATCCGTACTTTTGTATTCAACCAGCAGGCAGGGGGACAGTTAGGTAAGAATGCCAGGGCTTCATTCCTATCGGCCATGGAAGAAAGGTTTGACGGTATCGGAAAGAAACAAGATCGAAATGTGGACCTCATTTTTCAAATGCCCGGGGTTAATTAGGAGGCCCATTATGAAAAAACACCTTTTCCTCTTACTCCCTCTCTTGCTCTTCATCCTCTCTTTACAACCGCAACCCGGGATTGCTGCTTACCCTGAGATAGATTACAAGGCAAGCATCAGTAATCTGGAATCCCTTCTCCAATCGATTAATAACCTTTCAAGAATGATTTCTGCCACCCAGGAAGTACTCCACAGCGCCAAGGGGATAGGCAGGGAGCAGGAATTGCGCTCACGGATTAGTGAACTGACTCGTAAGCTGCGAGAAGCTGAGGATAACTTTGCCCGGTTATCTGCCAATGCGGATCTGAGTGCATTCCAAGAGAAGGAAAATGTGAAGGTAGACTGGAACCAGGAATTGACAGGACTGCTTGGGCCACTGATCGCAGCCATGAAAAGGGTGACATCCCGGCCAAGGAAAATAGAGGAATTGAGAAGCAATATTGAACAATATCAGTTGCAGCAACAGACCGTCAAGAAAGCCAACGCAAATCTACTTGCGTTAATGTCTCATACTTCTAACCCTAAGCTCATAGAAAAACTGAATGCCGTCATAAGGATATGGCGGAAAAGAGGGGATGAGATTGACACGCAGATGGCTATCGCTGACCAGCAATTGGAAAAGGCATTAGGAGAAAAAAAGTCTTTTGGCCAATCCTTTCAGGAACTGCTTGAGATGTTTTTTAAGAGTAGGGGCAAGAATCTATTATTGGCCTTTCTTGCTTTTGGCTTTGTATGGGTTGCGTTGCATTACCTTCACAAATTGATCCAAAGATTGATCCCCTTCCACAAAAAGGATCGCACCTTTGTTGTCCGCGTCTTTGATTTGCTCTACATTATCTTTACTGTCGTCTTGTCTTTTTTAATACTCCTGGGGGTTCTCTATTCACTTGGAGATTGGGTACTACTCTCTATAGCCATCATATTTGTCTTAGGGATTGGCTGGGCTTCCAAGCAGGCCCTTCCCCGCTTCTGGAGCCAGGCAACACTCATGCTGAATTTTGGAGCGGTCAGAGAAGGAGAGGTCGTTATCTATAAGGAGATTCCCTATGAAGTGATCTCCGTAAATATCTATTCCCAACTCGAAAACAAAGACCTAAAAGATGGCTTCATTCGCCTGCATATAAACGATTTGGTTGACCTTAGATCACGCCCCATGTTTAAAAATGAACCATGGTTTCCGTCGAGACGAGGCGACTGGGTGAAATTGAATGACGGGGCTTACGGAGAGGTAGTGGCACAGACCCCTGACATGGTAAAGCTGAAACTGATTGGAGGCGCCCATAAATCCTATAAGACATCTGAATACCTCTCCCAATCGCCCATGAATCTCTCTGAGGGTTTCAGGGTCCCTGTTGCCTTCGGCCTGGATTATCAGCATCAGGATATCATTATCAAGGAAGTCCCTGGTATAATAGCAAAGGCTATCATGGAAGGACTGGTGGAGGAGGGATATGGGAATAGCATTGAAAAGATAGATGTGGAATTTAAAGAGGCAGGCCCTTCCTCACTGGACATAGCAGTTCTTGCCGAATTCAATGGAAGTGCCGGATCCAGATTCTGGGCATTGGAAAGGGCAATACAGAGGATCTGTGTTGACACCTGCAACCTTCATGACTGGGTAATCCCGTTCCAGCAGGTCACTGTTCATATGGCCGGGGCCCAGACATTTCATCCCTGATAGTGTCCAATTTCCCGAAACATATGAGTTTGTCGCCGACCACGACTTTTGTCTGACCCGGGGGATTGGTGGTAACCTTGCCGCCTCTTTCCAGGGCAAGAATAATTATGTCATGAGTTTCTAACTTTGCATCATGCAGAGTCCTGTTCTCAAGGGAACTATCCTTAAACACTTTAACGCTGGAGATACCGTATCCACCGGTTGCCACGAGAAGTTCCTTAAACGATACAGGCCTGATGAACCCCCTGTTAACAATCCTTTTTTTTAACATTTCACTCAGAGTAGTAGAGAGCCTTGTGTGGGTAACGATCTTGTAGATTGTGAACACAACCAGCACAACAAACGCAACTTTGATCAAGGTCTCCACACCCTGCGGGACAAGGTCGTGCAAATAAGGAATAGAAAGATCATTTGCGGTCAATGAATTAGCGAAGGTGGCTAACAAGGTGACAAAGCCGGCCTTACCGAGTACCATGAGCACGGATGCGATTCGGCGTCTCTGGGGATCAGATACCACCAGTTCTGCCTCTTTGGTAGTAAACCCGGTTCCTGTAAAACATGAAATGGCCTGAAATATCGCTTGAGTGCCGTTAACCCCCGCCAACTCAAAGGCTATGGCGCCAATTTTAACCACGACAACAGAGATGATAAGAATAATAACAAAGAGTAATAGATTCATATTTCCCCCTAACTTTTGGATATTTCAAGAAGTATTTCCCGGTTTTCCATTATTCCACCACTCCTTCACTGAACCATTGAAACGGCAGTAGACTGAGTCCCCTCTGGGGATAATCAAAGCCGGGTCCTTTGGGCCCGGATCTTTACCCTAACGTTGCATAAACCTTCGGTCCAAAAACGCTACGTTCGCTCTATATCAGGCCATCAAGAAACGCTGGTCCATTTTCAAGACTGTGTCGTATGTTCAATACGCTTTCGTCATTGAAAACGGCCCAACGCCCCTTACTGACCTAATCTAAAGCGTTTTGAACTCAAATTTTATGCAACGTTAGGGTTTACTTCACTGTGTGCCAATAAAAATGGGTCTGAATTGGTTTCGTCTGTCATCAAGGCCTGTCCAATCTCCGGCATGAGTGTCCATCTGATTACCCAGCCTTTTCCCTCAGGCCCTTCATCCAAGCAGACAATTCCCCCGTTCTGGAATCTTAATACCGGCTTCTCAATATCGCCTGTGATCAGATAAGATGTCAGCCTTTCCATAAACGGGAGATGTCCTACAATCATGAGATCGTCCTCGCTCTTCAGGCTGGCCGCAAATGTTTTTACATCGTCTAAAGGTTTTAGGCCGACCTTCTCCTGTACATCACCCACTGGCTTGAGAGCAGCGCTAAAGATCTCAGCGGTCTGGAGAGCCCTCTTCTTGCCGCTGTGTGAAATGGATGCCACATGAACGCCGTATCCTCTTGCGACATCCGCAATACGCTCCACATCAGAGACCCCCTTTCGGGATAACCCCTGTTCAGGATCCAATTCTTTTGACAGGTTCTTGCCATGCTGGACCAAAAAAAGCGCCATAACCGATCGCCTCCTTCTTTGTTATTTTTTTTCCAAAACTATGAAAATGTCCCATAGAAAGTCAATAGATATCGTTCCACACTATTCTGAACAGATGAAGGGCCTGGTTGTTGTTCTGCCGGGAAAAGTACGGTTGACAAGATCAGGGATAAGCCGTATTGTACTCGGTATACAGGCTACGATGACGATTACAAAGGATGGCAAAAAAAGGGCGGGGCATCCCGGAGCCATCTTCACCGGAAAGGAGATCTTTATGATAACGGTTATCGCTTCAATTCATATCAAACCTGGCCATACATCTCAATTTCTTGAAATATTCAAATCAAACGTTCCGGATGTTTTGGCGGAGGAGGGATGCATCGAGTACTACCCGGCCGTTGATGTTCAGACCGGGTTGCCGCCACAGGAACTGGATGAGAACGTGGTGACGGTCATAGAAAAATGGAAAGACCTCGATGCACTCAAAAACCACCTTGGCACGCCCCACATGCTGGCCTACAGAGAACAGGTAAAAGAGATCGTTCTAAAGCTTACGGTCAAGGTGTTGAAGAAAGCATGACCGCGTCGTCTTGAGAGGGATTATCTTGCGTTTCGAACCGGGAGTGCCCGGGGGTGCTCGGTAAGAGACTGATCTTTCCAGTCCTTGGGGCCAAGATTGAAATGAAAAAAAGCGGCAACCTCGGAAATTCCATTCCACTCCCAGACAGGGCAACAAGTCAGATGGATTAGGTTTGTGATGTGGCAACCGCCTTTGCAGCCGCCGGTGGGTGGGTGCGTATTGGTGACCTTGGGGTCGTATAGGCCGGTCAGTTCATCCTGGGTGGGCATACGCCAGTCCGTATAACCGCCTCCCCTGTAGTTGCCGCAGTAGCTCTTGGCTTCTTCCCAGCTTATGGGAGCCCCGTTATCCTTTGCGGCCCACATGAGACCTGAGTCCATATCCTCAACCGTCGCGTTGTTATAGGCTACAAAACGGCCGTCCCTATCAACCACTTTGACCTGGGGATGGCTGGAAGTGCTGTTTCTATCCCCCGTTACACATCCTGCCGACAGGATTACGGCAACCACGAATATGGCTATCTTTTTCATTGTTCTGCCCTTTGCAATTTCCACCTTGCCGCTCCATGTGATCGCGTCGTTCAAAGGTCCCCGTATTTGGCTTCCAGTGAATACCATACCCAAGTCAAAAGGTCAAGCATGGGCAAAGGGCTCAACAAAAAATAACTTTACATTTTTGCATCCCGTCTCCACGTCATCTTCGTCCGATCTCAAACCACAGGTAAGCGAAGACTCCGAAAACATCAAAATAGCATGATCTGGGCGCCAATTCTGCTAAGTTATTTTTTGTTGAGCCCTAAGCGTTGCACGGGGGTTTTCAAAACTAAAGCTGCATATTGGACTCGCATAATTTCGAATAGCATTGGTATCATTTCTGGCCATTTCCCTAAATTTTTTGTATGTGTTATATTCACCTACAGAAAAATATCTTGGGGAAGCTGATGCCGGGTGGCATGACACCATTTCTTATCCCTTATTAGGAGATGATACCATGAAGCGAATATGTTCCATAGTGATTACTATCATTCTTGCTGCAATCTTTTCTGCTTGTGTTCAACAGAAAAAAGTCCCATTGTCTGGTTTGGCTGTCCATGGAGACTCTAAACTCGCCTCTTTTAGAAAACCAGATACTAAGGTGGGGGTTTGGTCTGTATTTGGACCAGAGCAAGAGTTTGAAGGAAGTCCTTTGCCATACATTGGCCGAAACGGATTGTTTGAAGTTCGGCCATCCGAAGAAAACCGTATTGCCATCTTACCTAACGGTGAAGATTCATTTTCGGCGAGAATCGAGACATTAATGAAGGCCGGGACATCCGTTCGGATTCAGGCCCTCATTTTTAAAGGAGACGAATCCGGCCTCTACATCGCTGAAATATTGAAGTATAAGAAGGCCCAGGGGTTTGATGTCAGAGTTATTGTGGATGCCTTTAGCAATCTGGATCCTCAAACCAAAGGGATGTATTTCGATTTGCAGCAGCATGGTATTGACGTGGAAGGTTATGAAACCTTGGGTCTCGAATGGCTCAACGAAATTCCCGTTGACACGACCAACTCTCTGGATGCCTCTCTCAATCTGAATAAGCGGTTTCATGAAAAAATGTGGATCATAGATGGTGAAACCGACCACGGGATCGCTATTGTGGGCGGCTTGAACATCGCCAATGAGTATTTCAGAATTGATCCTTCAAATCCCAGCCGATACTGGCGCGATCAGGACGTAATCGTGAGAGGAGCAGTAGTCAAGGATATGGTGACGGCATTTGACCGCAACTACGAGTACGCTCAGAAGATAAAGGAGGGCAGGGGAGTCGCCAACACAAATAAATACTGGGACGCGACAAGAGAAGTCCTTGACAGGTTTGGGAAAATCAAAATGGACTATCAGATCGAACCTCGTTTGAAACAACGCGTCGCGCATATGGCAGACCTATCACCTGAGCTGAAATTTGAACAGGCACGTAGCCGGTTTTTTCAAAATAGACCACGATTTGAGGAGTCCTATATCATACAGGCCTACTTGAAGTTGATTCGCGACACCAGAAAGGAGGTCCTCATCTGCAACGCCTACTTTCTTCCTTCCCCCGCATTTATTGAGGCGGTTAAAGATGCGGCAAGACGATGCGTTCAAGTGGTCGTCCTTACAAACAGCCCGGAGACTAATGATATCCCTGATGTCACAATTGTCGGTCGAGGCTATTACAAACAAATTATGGACGTCAACTTGGAGCCGGCTGTCAGAAATTGCCCATGCGAAGACCCCGGGGTTCAGATCTGGGAATGGCAGGGCCGCAGGGCCGGGGAAGATAAGCGGAGTCAAGGAACCATCCACGCCAAATACGCTGTCTTTGACCGTGCGGTTTCGTTAGTTGGTTCCCATAACCTGGATCCTCGGAGCGAAAAGCTCAACAGTGAAACGGCAATAATCTATGAGAGCCGACCGTTGTCCGAACGGTTGGCTGAGCTTTTTTATGGCAATGACCTAATTTTCAGCAAACGAATTTCCAAAGAAGAGGCCGAAGAGTTTCGCACACCCTCAAAGGTCCTTGATCGGCTAAGGAAAGAGTTCGGGAGTCTGTTTGAAGAATACTTCTAAACTCAAAATCCCGCATTCGAATAGATACTTCCCTTATTACGATCATGCGCCCGTTTTGTAGGCTTTCGACAGTCTGGGTTGGGCCACGTCGATTTTGCAACCCTTATTGGATTTTACAAATTTCCGTTGGAGTGGGATTCAGGTTTCTGGTGGACCTTGAATCCTGTAGAAAATCCCGCTTGGCGGCGAACCCCTGAACACTTGAACGGTTATAATATTGGAGTAGTTACTGGAAACGTGATGCAAAGCTACCATACCTTAAAGGGTCCGGACGGCGATTTTAATTATATTGACTGGGGAGGTTCGGGACCTTTGGCGCACTTCGCCCATGCAACCGGATTTTGTGCAGGGACCTATACCCCGATTGCAGAGAAATTGTGCCACAGACTCAGGGTCCTCGGCATGGACGACAGGGGGCACGGGAGGACGACTGCCGAGGCGAATCCCCGAAACCTGAAAAACTGGAATGTCTTTGCTGAAGATCTGGAGCAATTTTGCAGACATCTCAGAGAACCGGTGATTGCCATAGGTCATTCCCGAGGGGCCGTAGCCAGCCTGCTTCTGGCCGTCAAACAGCCTGACATGATCCGCGCCCTTATTCTCATCGATCCGACTATCCTCCCCTTCTCATGGATGTGGTGGTGGTATTTAGCCAAAAAAACGGGTTTTGCCAGACGTATCCCTATTGCGGCCCGGGCAGTCAGAAGGAATCCATTTTGGCCTGACACAGAGACCATCCTGAATACTTATAGCGAAAAGCATCCGTTCAGATCATGGGAGAGGGGTTTCCTTGAAGGCTACATCGCGGATGGAACCACGCCGTCAGACAACGGGGGCATCCGGCTGTGCTGTACGCCGGAATGGGAGTCACGCTGCTTTTCAGTCTGTTCCCACGATATCTGGCGATATATCCCGCAGATCCGTCAGCCCACCCTGGTTCTCTATGGTGCAGCGTCGGATACGTTTCTGGCCCCCGCAGTGAAACGGTTTCAGGCAAAGGCGCCCCATGCGGTTATCAGGCGCTTTGACAGGACCAGCCATTTTGTGCCCATGGAACGGTCCGACGACACTGTCGAGGCCATCTTTACGTTTTTACAGGAAAAAGGGCTCCTGTCGGGGGATGGAGCACTGGAGTGATGTTATATTCCCGGACCGCTGAGAAGGCCGTAAAGGACGCGGATAAGAAGTTAGAGCGGCAGTCTTCAAACCCGGTGCGAGGAAGTGGTATAAATATGAGCTATTGCTGACTCCATTTCAACGCTTCCCGCAGCGCCGCCCTTGCAAGCAGCCTCGTGGAGTCCAGGGGCGGTAAAGGGCAGTCATTCGGATCCACCAGAAGCGGAATTTCTGTGCACCCAAGAACCACTGCATCGCAGCTACAGTCCATAAATTTCTGAATGACTGTGTTGAAGTACAAGCGGGACTCCTCCTTGAACACGCCGTTGACAAGCTCCCCAAAAATGACGGCATCAATCTTTTCGCGATCCGCAGGCCCCGGGATTTCGTAGGAAATGCAGCGCTTTTCAAGCGTTTCAGGGTAGACAGGGCCAGTCATCAAATACTTCGTTCCCAAGATTCCAAGACGAGAAAACCCTTGAGACTGAGCCTCTTCAGCAACAGCTTCGGCTATGTGGAGCCACGGAATTGGTGACTCCGAAACGATCAAGCCGAATGCCTGATGAATCGTATTGTCCGGGCAGACTGCCAGCTCAGCCCCGATGTCAGCCAGCTTCCGAACGGATGAGAGCATCAATTCGGCAACTCCGGCCCAGTTTCCCGACCGAATATGAGTCATATACTCAACCAAGGGGTGGGTGTGTATGGAAACCTCCGGATGCATGTGTTCCCCCATGAGTCGGGGGGCTTCCGCACACAGTGTCCGGTAGCAGAGGGCTGCCCCTTCTGCACTGCACGCAACTATTCCGACATGTCTTGCCATGGATTCTTCCTCATCTGGCGCCAAACTGGATAGGGTGAAGCGTCGCGAGAAACATGCTCCCGTAGCCGCCTTCATGCGGGTCATACACCAATCCGGTTCGATTAATATGATTCGCCTCCACGAAAACCTGGAACGAAGACTTCCCCTCTAAAAGCGGGCGAACCATCTCAATAGTTCTGTGCCATGATCGGCAACCGGCCTCATCATGTGGACCGGTCTTCGATGTGTGTGTCGACCTTGGAGAAAGCCCAGCGCCCCAAAATGATCCGGAGGATGAGGGTTACAAAGCCACTAAACAGAAATGTCAGTACGAGAATCAGGAGTAAGACCTTCTATCCATCAGGGGTTATTTAGATCTAAATATCATCTTGTCAAAAGATTCTCTCGATTTAAACAAAAAGCCCCATTTCTCTATGTTAGAAATGGGGTCTTGATAGTTGGGACATAAAAACCTTTTCTATAGATGTTTTCCGGCTTTACCTGAGATATGAAATCTGTCAGCAGAAATACAGAAATATTTTCAGGAAATCAACCTATTTCTCATTGAATAGGCGTAATGCCGATTTCGCGCTTATACCTCTGAACCACGATGGAATGGACAGCGAACAAACAGAGAGCCTTCAAGAATATTGAGCAACCCGAGGTGGTAATGACCCACCCCTCATTTTGCTCAAAAAAGCATTTTTTTTTAGCCACGGCGATGGGCATTGTAGGTAAATAAACCTCTAAATTGTTATGGCAACGCAGAAGATGGCGGTGGTTTCCAGTGGAAGTATCGAAGCAAAAGACCCTCTTTCAGGTAATTGCACGTATACCTGAAAAAGTCCTTTTCCTTCTTTTATGGACAAATCGCTGATTTCAAGGAAGTTTCGGAAGTCGATTTTCCTTGACTTAAGATAGGTTTTATCATTTCATCACTAGTAAGTGTTCTCATTAATCATTCAACCTCTATTCAGGAGGTTCCCTATGAAAAAGCCCTTCAAAATGATCGTTCTGTACTCCTATTGGAATGCTATCAGTTCTGTTTGGAGCCTAACCTCAAGGTAACGCAACCTTTTCAAAAAAGGAATCCTGATAAATTATTCGGCAGGAAGACAAAGAAAGTAAAGGCTGTCTTTCCGAAAATTACTAGTAGAAAGGAGGGAACCATGAAGGAATTCAAAGATCGAGTAGCAGTCGTCACTGGAGCTGCAAGTGGTATCGGAAGAGGAATGGTGGAGAATTTTGTGGAATCTGGCATGAAAGTGGTTTTAGCCGACATTGATGAAGAAAGACTAAATAATACCGTTAAATCATTCAGAGACTCTGATGCTAACGTGCTTGGTGTGACCACCGATGTATCCCAAGCCGAACAAATCGAGAGACTCGCACGCAAGACACTTGATACTTTTGGGTCTCTCCATGTGTTGTGCAACAATGCCGGTGTAGGTTATGGCGCACGTAGTAGCTGGGAAGTACCTTTGGAAGCTTGGAAGTGGGTTCTCGGTGTTAATCTGATGGGTGTAATCCATGGCATTCACACTTTCATGCCGATTATGCTGGAGCAGAATACTGAAGCTCATATCGTGAATACTTCATCTCTGGCAGGCCTCATCATGAATCTGATTAGCATCCCGTATGGTGTGAGCAAACATGGGGTTGTCGCTTTATCTGAGTCTATACATCTGGAGCTTAAAACGCGTGGCTCTAAAGTAGGGATAAGTGTTTTATGTCCCGGTAATGTCAGCACAGATATCTTTAACTCTTCACAACGAAATAGACCAGATTCGGTGCCTCCTCCCCCGGAGTTGACTGAGCAGGAAGCTCTCTTTCTTAGGGCCTATGAAATCTGGATAGAGCGAGGTCTTGATCCTAAAGAGATCGGTCGCCAAGTACTTGACGCAATTCGTGAAGAGCGTTTCTACGTAATTACTCACGATTTCAACAGCTATATTGAACAGCGCATGAGGAATGTTCTTGATAGGAAAAACCCTGAGCTCCTCCAACCTCCGCAAGACTTATTAGATATCATTCAAGAGCTGATGAGCAAGCCAAATAGTGATAATTAGACTTTATCTAAGGGCGTTCTGAGGACATAAGGCAGGTATTACTTACCCTAAGAAAAAAATAATTTGAAGATATATTTGAGCATCCAATTTAATCCCAGGCTGTCTGGGTTAGGAGGTAGATCATGGGGTTTGTAAAGTCATTTGAAGAAATTATGGCTAATACAAAAGCAACCGTTGATTTTTATGATGCAGAAATGCTTACTGTTTTCTGGGAAACCAAGCCTGAAATTGTGGCTAAACTGGTTCCACCGTCGCTGGAACCGGCAGAAGACCCTATTGTCATGGCATTTGTAGCCAATTATCCCAGCACCAATTTTGATGTAACCTATAAAGAAAGTGCCCTGTTTGTACGCGCGGTTCACGACGGTGAAGAAGGAGGATATTGCCTTGCTATGCCGGTAACCAATGACATTGCAATGGCCGGCGGGCGGGAGGTTTTTGGATTTCCGAAGAAGATGGCAAATATTCATATCCAACGGGACGGCAAATCAGTAGGAGGATGGACCGAACGCCGTGGTGTGAGGTTTATGGAAATTCGCACAAAATTGACTGGGAAATTCAATGACCCGGATGCCCAGGCGACCCTGATGGGTACCAGCATGGAGGACGGGTCGATTAAGGCCATTTCATACAATTTCAAACACTTTCCAGCTCCTGAGGGGGGCACGTTCGACTATGGTCCACGGTTGGTCAAACAGGAGACAATATTAAAACCGAAAGAAATGCAAATTGGAGAAGCAGAAATCATTTTAAAACATTCAGACTACGACCCATGGGCTGAACTAGAAGTTGTGAAAATGCTGGGAGCACTCTACACAATAGGTGACAATTCCATGCTTGGCGGAAAAATAGTGGCAGAAGTCGGTTCTATGGAATTTGCGCCGTATGCGTTTTTGAAGTGGGATATGAAATAATGGATATTTTAAAAGCGGGCAACCACCGTGAAATAGGAAGCCACTACATATTGTAACCACTGTCTTCATGTGTTGTGAGTCTGAGATGCAACATAACTATATAAAGTGCGCGTTGGATTTTCCAGGCAAAAAGGCTAACTTACGTCTGGTACTCTTGCATGGATTTGGCGGATGTGCTATGCTGAGTTATGCACGAAACCCAGCATTTTGATGGCCATCGAATTGGGATGACTTG
>Ga0307425_1000141_pt1 | contig 42213 bp, 38 predicted proteins | sample SalMarWE160330MG_FD_202152 | JGI IMG/M metagenome (GOLD analysis project Ga0307425, IMG submission 202152) | Salt marsh sediment microbial communities from the Plum Island Ecosystem LTER, Massachusetts, United States - WE1603-30 | ecosystem: Environmental > Aquatic > Marine > Intertidal zone >... | reverse complement strand
CTGCCGTTTCTTAAGCTCTGCCTTACGCCTTGCCTCTGCCTGGCGTTTCTTAAGTTCCGCCTTTTTTCGTGCCTGGCTTTGACGTCTCTTAAGCTCCGCTTTACGCCTTTCCTCTGCCTGACGTTTCTTAAGTTCTGCATTCCTGCGTGACTGGCTCTGTCGTTTCTTAAGCTCTGCCTTACGCCGTGCCTCGGCCTGTCGTTTCTTAAGCTCTGCATTGTGCCTTGCCTGGATTTGCCGTTTCTTAAGCTCTGCCTTACGGCGTGCCTCGGCCCGGCGCTTTCTTATGTCGGCCCTCTGCCGGGCCAGCAACTGCTGTTTCTCCAATTCAGCCGCACGGCGGGCTTGATCCTGTTGCCGTTTTATTTCGGCCCTGCGTTTCAGCTCCTTCTGCCTCTTGATCTCGAGATTCCGGGACTGTGTGGCCAATCGGCGCTGCTGCGCTTCAATGCGGCTACGCTCATTTACCATACGGGTCTGGTTTGCTATCTGTTGCAGGGCCATCTGTCTCTGCATCTCGTGCAGATTCGTGGCGATTTGTTGCCGGCGTTCCTCGTCCAACTGTTTCTGCGCTAATAACCGTTCTTCTGCAGCAATCCGTTCCGCATCAGCCCGTTCTTTGGCCTCAAGATGCGCCATCTCTTGTTTAAAACGCAACTCTTCGGCCGCTAACTCGGCTTCTTCCTTTGCGAGGCGGCTTACTTCCATCTCATGAGCATATTCCAACTCCCGAGACTCTTTCTCCAGGGCCTTCTCCTCCATCTTGCGCTTGAATTCGCTTTTACGGAACTTCTCCTGAAGGGCCATCCTTTCCTTCCAGCGCTCATGCTCGGTCTCGATCCGCTCCTGTTCTTCTTTACCGGCCCTGGCTTTTTCCTGTTCTTCAGCCAGCGACTGGAGTTCCTCGGGACTCATTCGGTCATCGGTCTCCAACTCGCAGTAATAGTTGGCGTCTTCATCGCTCAGGTATATTTTCTTGGTAAATGCCTTGACACCTTTACCTCTGATGATCAGTGTCCGCTCACCTGCTGGGAGTTCGAAAATGGCGACGCCTTCATCCGTCTCTTGTGTGAGCTTACCTGCGGTCACTCTAAGATTTGACCAGGCCGGAATGGTGGTCACGATAAAGGTCGTTGTGACGACCTCTTTGGCCATCGGCATATCAGGCAGTGTGACCTCGCCCTTTGCCAGCACCTCTGAACTGACATCAACAATCTTGCTGTGGATTTCCAGACCTTTTTCCGACCGGATGATCTGGCCGTAAACAGTGGCATTCATACCGATTTTATCCGCCGGATCTTGAACGGTCTTAAATGGGCCGTCCTGCTCAAACATCTGATCGTTGATAAGCCTGTTAAGCTGATCCCTTTCGAGCACCTTTTCAAACTTCCCGGAATCGACTAACCGGGTAACAAGTTTGTGGGTGGCATAGAGCGCCAGCATCGTCAGGTCTTTATCCTTTCCAGGACCCAGCAGATCATGCACAACAATTTTTAAAGGCTTTGCTGGTTTTGTCTTGTCCAGACCGCCAATCAACTGGTCTGCCAGTTTCTTGACAGCCGCATCCACTGTGCTGAGGTTCTCGGGGTCTTCCCCATCTTTTATGATATCCAGCAGCCTGACGGGCGCCACCTCTTCGGCTGAATCTGTGGTAGCCGCTTCCTGGCTCGGTTTGCTGCCATCCTCGGCCATGGCCACAAGAGTGTGCCGGGCCAAAAAACCGAACAGAACCAGGATTGCGATAATCATGAGTCGGAGTTTCATTCTCTGGGACCTCCTTTCATAAGGGGTGGCCAAAAAATAATTTTGCAGAGTTGGCGCCGGGATTGATCTTGGATGTCATCCATCTGAACCACCAGGTCCAAAGGAATAACCCCGCCTCGGCGGGATTTCGAAAAGTATGTGTGAGAGGAACGGAGAAATATCAAGTGAACATGAAATGCAGAAATGCAAAGCCGCCTTTTGTCGATTCCTGACTACCTTGAAAATCATATGGCGTATTCAGCCTAAATCCGTGGGAATACTGGATGCGTTATCAGCCCTCAAAAGAGATGCCCGTCAGTAAAGAGAAACACCGTTTCAAGGTGGTGAGTCTTGAATCTTACCCAAATCATAACTGCTCAGTCATCGCTATCGAGTCGTAAACCAGCATAGGAAGCCGTCCGAAAATGAGTCCTGTTTAGGGTGGGACTCATTCTCGGATGGATATTAACTTACTGAACTCGTTCCTTTAACGACTTACTCGGTGTGAATTTAACAGCCTTGGACGCTGGGATCTGCATTTTTTCTCCTGTACTCGGATTCCGGCCTTCCCGGGCTGCTCGCTCAACTACCTTGAAACTCCCAAATCCAGCGAGAGAAATTGAACCCCCCTCCTCAAGAGCTGAAGAAATTCCTTCAATGACCGCTTTCTGTGCCTGTTCTGCAGCTTTCTTGGTAATGCCTGTTTTCTCACAAACCAATTTCACCAAATCTTCTCTGTTCATTTCTTTCCTCCTTTTGCCCAAAACGCCCCGGACTGACAGAACTTCAGTTATACGGTTTAATTTTCTCTACTCTTTATTAGGGTTGACTCTCTTTAAATTCTCGTTCTTCTGTCTGATACTCTCCAAAGCTCTCAGTAGGAATTGAACTGCCATAGTATCTATCACCTGTCATGGGAAAAGGTATTTCAGAAGGATCATGTGGGTTCCCACCAGGATCGGTTTGGACGTAGATACCTGCAAGTTTATCAGTCTGCGAAACATAGTTGAAGAAAAAATGTCTGTCGATCATAGAGCCCAGCCCGCCATAGACATAATACTCATAATTGCCCCCTAAGACTGTGTACCCTTGATTTCCGATAGTGGGGGAATGACTGCTGGAACCTAAATCATAAATCGTACCATCAGCGTTTATATCATAATGACGTGTAAAGGAGGATATGATTGTGTATGTAAAAGTCCATTTCCCAGTTATTTCAGCGAAGCCATCTGAAACCGTCACCGATACCGTTGCCGAATCACCGACGCTGTCTCCGACCGTTATTGTCGCCGAACCCGCTGAAACACCTGTCACCGTCAGCGTGCTTCCGCTTACAAAGCCAGTTGCCACTGACGTTTTGTTAGAGCTGGCACTGTAAGGACTCGTTCCCCCGCTCATGGTACAAGTGTCTGTCCCACCGACTGGGAGATTCAAGCTTGCAGGAACAACCGAAACAGAGGAATCAATAATAAAATACTCTATGTTGGAAAAATCAGAACTTCCACCACTGTTATATGCCTGGATAGCCACCCAAAAAGCAGCCCCTTTCCAAAGATTGATTGAAATGCCTGGTTGGGTCCCCATATCAACGCTTACTATTGAAGAAAGGCCAGTAAACGGGTATGGGGCGTAAAGCAGGGTATAGCCGGTGGCTGAATTCACAGTTGTCCATGAAAGTGCAACCGTGGTTCCGGCAGTCGTCACCGTTAAAACGGGTGCCGCTAAGGATTTATATACTAAATATGCAGTCCCGCAGGCGACCCGTGCGGAGGTGTACTTAATCCGCATATAGCCGTCTTCTCCCCAGTCCGTCCCCCAACTATTTCGGAGTATCCAGTAGCCGTCACCCCCGTTATCATTCCATCCCACAAGGGAAATTATATGGTTGGTTTCTGAATAATAGCAGGGATCGGAAGAGCAGGAGGTTTTCGAGTCCTGGTAAATACCACCGCTATAGGCCTGGAAAGCGCTCCCTACGTATACTGCGGCATCGATAACACCGTATGTCATGATAGCGGTCTTTATGGCGTCGATATCGTTGCAGCCAACACGGTGCCAGGAATGGAAGGTCGTGCGCGGGGTATCCCAGGAGGAAGCTTGGCATGCCTGTTCGTGGTCTGTGTATGGGTAGACATTATCATTGCACACCCCGTAATTGACCAGGCCGGTAAGCTCCTGATAATCATAGTCCGACCCGCTACAGCCATCGAAACCGGAATAATAATCTGACAGGCAGAATGCCACAAAGGCCTCCGAAAAATCGGCGCAATTGCCGTCATATTTGCCATTGGCCCAGTTATAGGCGCCCTCTGCTGCGGCACTGGCACCAAAGGCATAGCAGGCACCGCAACTGCCCTGATCCCGGATGGGACCTATATAGGAGTGCCCGTTATAGTTTCTCCAGTCAAAAGATGAAGGCAGTTGTCTCTCTCCAAGGTGCCTGGCTGAGGGGCTACTCTCACCATAACTATCTAACATTTGTGGTAAAAGCGGGGCACTACGACTGAAGAACTCCCGTTTTTCCGCATCGGGCATATCAAAGACCCAGTTATTATCTACCGTAAATTCATACCCGTTGTGTTCTATCTTGGCCCTGATTTCCTCGATAGTATCTCCCGGTTCAAAGCTCAATATCTCCACAGGTTCAGCAAACGAAGCTGCTGGAAGAAAAGAAAGAGCTGCAAAAAACAGAATCATCAAGAGCGATGTTTTCTTGCGCATTTTCATAGATTTCCTATTCCTATTTGACTTTGACTCTTACTTCAAAGGTCTTAATTGGGGGCCTGTTCTTCTCAAATGGCCGATGATAAATCAGCTTTAGGGATGCCTTTCCTGCCCTGGCAGCCTCAAACCGCAGGATGATGTTCCCACCGGAGCCCCTAACCTTTCTGTCAGGCTTGAACTCTGTTTCACCAACCTGTTTCAGGACCCCTTTATCAGGGGAGGCCACATCCCATATATAACCCGTTGTGGGGTTGCCCCTGAGCACGACCTCTAAGATACCGCCTACGCCTATTTCTACTGTTCGGCCGAGATCTTTCTCGGTCAATTGCATCGATATCGGTACAGGGTTACCAAGTGAAACTGCGAGCAAAGTGATGATGAAAGGTAGCGTGTACATTTTAAGATACTTTGGCATAGGGTAACCTCTTGAATAGAGGCTTCATTGTTGCTTATATATCAATTAATGCAATAAAAAAAATGCCTTAACCCTAACGTTGCATAAATCTTCTAAGGTATCCAGGCAGCGAGACCCGCTAAAAGCCCCTTAACCCGGTTTTCAACATCCAGTAGATCACTCTCGTTGGGACGCCCGCGAATATCACCCAACCTCCCATTGATATTGGCCTCCCCGGTTTTATGAAATTCGCCGACAATGTGCCACTCGCACATTACCCGGCACCCTAAGTGCCCTAGGAAAGAGCTGAACCATTTTGTCAGAGGTACTGCCTCGTTTTCTCCTATGTGAGTACCCGAAAAAGTGCAGAAGCTCACGCCAAATTTTCCCGGCCTGAGCGGGGCCGAAGGCTGGATCCTGGTTTTATGATACTCACTAAGCTTTTTCATGACGAAATCTCTCATTGTATTCGTCGGCCCCCAGGCTATTACCGGGGAACCCAGGAACAGAAGGTCGTAATCGTAAAGATCCAGATCAGTATCCCCGGAGACTTTGACAAATTCGCTGTCGACCCCTCCCTGGCCTAAGGTGCTGTGGATCCGTTCCGCGACCTTTTCCGTGTTCCCGCCCAGCGAATCGTATAAGACAAGTGCCTTCATAGTTCCCCTCCTTTTTATTATAATTCACTGAAAAGAGCAAAGTAAAGTCTATTATGATCATTATGGATAAACCCACCTAATAGGGAACTCCACCATCGAACCTCCATCGATGTGAGACCTTGAGACCTTTGCAAAACGCCCCTTTTCGAAGTCTGCGCTTATCTGGTCAATCTCGGCGTCAGACTCAAATTTCAATCCTCGAAATATTCAATATTCCTGTGGTTGAGATTTTCGTCTTCCTTGATCTTGGCCAAAATTGAACCTTTTTCAAAGGTCTCACCTTATCGAATGGCAGGCGTCATCGCAGACTTAAGTTCTTATAGATTCCGATTCCTTTGCTATTGATACGGTTCAGTATAGACGATATGTGGTTGGGTGTCAATTCAGGGCTGAATTCGGGAGAGAAAACCGTAACCGGATTTTGCTTGACAGAGATAGGATGTTCGATGTTAAATGTCGTTCAGAGACAATAACCCACCACTAATTCGACAACAAAAAACCCAACCTTTTTCCCTTCAAACCTTATGGCTGGGTGATGCCATGGCTACAAAGGACTTCAAACGGAAGCTCAGCGCTATCTTCAGTGCGGATGTGGCAGGTTATAGCCGGATGATGGGTGAAGATGAAGCTGCAACCGTCGAGGCGATCACCGCCTGCCGGGAAATCATGAGTGGACTGATCAGGCAACACCGGGGCCGGGTAGTGGACTCCCCCGGGGATAACCTTTTGGCTGAGTTCGGCAGCGTGGTCGACGCTGTTCAGTGCGCGGTGGCCGTTCAGAAGGAGTTCCAGGCCCGCAACGCTGAGCTGCCTGAAAACCGGAAAATGACATTTCGTATCGGCATCAACTTAGGGGATGTCATTGAGGAAGAAGAGCGAATTTATGGTGATGGTGTCAATATTGCCGCCAGATTAGAGGCCCTGGCAGACCCTGGAGGCATCTGCGTTTCTAAAACAGCCTTTGATCATATTGAGACCAAGCTGCCTCTGGGGTATGAGTATTTAGGGGATCAGACCGTCAAGAACATAGCCAGGCCGGTGGGGGCTTATCGGGTGTTGATGGAGCCAAGGGTTACGGTGGCCGGAGTGGTTGAAAAGGGAAAAGCGGTGCCGGTTGGGAGACGCAAGGCTATTTTAGCCGGGGGTGTTGCTCTAATTCTGGTGGTCATTGCTGCCTTGATCTGGAATTATTATTTTCGACCTCCTCCAATGGAGGTTGCCTCAGTAGAAAAGATGGCCTTTCCCCTGCCTGAGAAACCCTCCATTGCCGTGCTTCCGTTTAGCAACCTAAGTGGTGACCCCACACAGGATTACATCGCTGACGGGATATCCGAAAACATCATCTCTGCCCTTTCGAAGGTCTCGGAAATGCTCGTCATCGCCCGTAACTCCACGTTCACCTATAAGGGCAGGCCTGTAAAGGTTCAGCAAGTGGCAGAAGAGCTTGGTGTACGCTATGTCTTAGAAGGAAGCGCCCAGAAGATCGGCAACCGGGTAAGGATTACGGCTCAGCTCATAGATGCTGCCACGGGGCACCACCTCTGGTCGGAAAAATACGATCGGGATATGAAGGACCTCTTTGCCCTGCAGGATGAGATCTCCCGTAAGATCATCGTTGAACTCCAGGTGAAACTGACAGAAGGAGAACAGGCCCGGGTAAGCCAAAAAGCAACCACGAATCTGGAGGCCTGGAGCTGTGCGGTCAGAGGGTTGAAGCTATTTGAGCGAGCTTCAAGGGAGAACAACGCCAAGGCAATGAAGCTTTTCGAGCGGGCCGTAAAACTGGACCCGAATTATGTCTGGGCCTGGGTGAGGCTTGCCTGGACCCATCTTGTCGCTTCTCGTCACCCCGAGTGGGGTCAGGCCCCTTCCGAATCTTTCAGGAAGGTCGTCCAAATTTCGCAAAAGGTCCTGGCCCTGGATGACACAGATTCCGATGTCCATGCTTTATTAGGCACTACTTATTCCCGGCAAAAACGGTATAAAGAGGCCATTGCCGAAGGTAAAAAATCCATAGACCTCGGTCCAACCAATGCCCAGGCCCATGTCATTTTGGCGGCTACCATGAACAGGGTGGGCCGGTTCGATGATGCCATTCCGTTGGTCAAGAAGGCCATGCGTCTTCATCCCTATTATCCGGCCTACTATTTAATGTGGTTAGGCTCAGCCTATCGCATGACGGGGCGATATAAAGAAGCGCTAACCGTATACAAGCAACTCCTCGACCGTTCCCTGAAGGGTGAGTTTCCGGCCTTCGCCCCCCACCTGTTTCTTGCCGAGGTTTACGCGGAGCTTGGTCAAGATGAAGAGGCACGAGCACACGTAGCAGAAGTACTCAGGCTTAACCCCAGATTTTCGCTAAAGAGGATCAGAAGAATCGGGACTTATGGGTATAAAGACCCGGCCCATCTGGAACGTCGGGTCAATGCCCTGCGCAAGGCCGGGCTGACGTGAGGGGCAGTTGAATGCCTTAATCAAAACGTTACACCAATTCCTAAGCAAGCCTAACTTCTTTTCTCTTATGGCATCACCAAGTATCTCCCCCGTATCCGGGACCAGGACGACCCATATCGTTCTCCCAGCTCGGAGGCATGGTATTATAAGGCGCGTATCGCCATTTGTGGGGATCAAATTCCGAATGTAATTCCGAACACGATGTTATGCCCATGGTTGTTAGCAGGAGCAATAATAGAGCCAGGATCACCTTTATCATTTTCATCAGTACCCCATTTCGCGCAAAAGTAATTTACACTTTTGAGCACAAACATTGGCCGCAAAAAGGCACAAAAAACGCAAAAGGTTTTGAATCTTAATAAAAGCGTATGTTTATGTTGCCAAATCAAAAAGATTTAAGTCAATGTTCTGGATATAAATCTCAATATATAAAAACTATATTTATTGCAGGTGCTCTCTCTTAGCAATAAGTTAGCCCTATCCTAAATGCGCCAAATTGATATTCTTGAGCCTTTTGCGGCTTTTTGCGGCCATTTGGGATTCATAGGTCCTTCTGCGAAAATGTGAAATTATTTTTTCGCGCGCCCTTAATTGAGAAAGGGGCATTTAGATCTTGAAACGACCAATCCAAAGGTGTATTTAGTGCCTGAACCAAGCCACGGCGTGATTCAGGCACGATTTTGGTCCCACAGCGCGGGATTGGATTTTACAAAGAAAACAACTTCGGCGGTTAACCCTAAGAATGAAAACACCCCATTTGATAGAGCGATGATCCAAGATGTGCCCAATAATCGAGAACTCCCGATTACTGCTGGGGCTTTTACACTATTCCTCTGCACTCTTTTCGGGGCGAATGCCGTAGCAATCAAGATCAGCCTCTTAGGGTTGGGCGGATTTACAACCGCCGCATTCCGATTCAGTTTAGCCTCAATTGCGATTTTTCTGTGGGCCATAGCTACCCAACGACCTCTTCGACTGAAGAAGGGCCAGGCACATCAAATCTTGATTATCTCCATCCTCTTTACTGTCCAATTAGGCCTGCTCTATCTTGGTCTGAGTAAAACAAGCGCGTCGAGGGGCACCCTGATGATCAACCTTCAACCTTTTTTCGTACTCTTGTTAGCACATTATTTTATTCCGGGGGATCAGATCACCAAGAAAAAAATATTCGGTCTTCTTCTGGGGTTTTCAGGAATGGTCCTCGTCTTTTTGCGAAAGGAGGGGGTCACCACAGACGTTCAAATCGGTGATCTGATGATTCTTGTCACGGCCTTTTTCTGGGCCTGCAATACCGTTTACACAAAAAGGATCATAAGTAGATTTCTTCCCTTTCAAATCGTACTCTATCCCATGATATTCTCAGTTCCCTGCTTCTTTTTAGCCGGTTATTTCTTAGATACTGAAATGGTAACCTCTATAGACGCAAAGGTTCTGCTTTCTCTTCTTTACCAAAGCCTTGTGACGGCAGCCTTTGGTTTTGTGGCATGGAATGCCATGCTTCAAAAGTATGGGGCTGTGTCACTGCATTCCTTTATTTTCGTTATGCCTGTTGCCGGAGTCTTGTTAGGGGGATTGATCCTTGGGGAGATGATAACCTTGGATATTGCACTGGCCCTGGCATTGATTACGTCGGGAGTAGTAGTGGTGAACCTGAGGACCAGTAAATACACGCCCATATTTCCTCAAAGGGGTGTTTAGGGCTCGCTCAGCCAACACCTTGATCAAGAACTTTAGATAATTTGAAAACGTTAAATATTGCCTTGAACTTTAGTCACTTTTCATCCTGACACTACTTACCATCCTTGAGGAAAACTTTGTGGTACTCCTCTTCGGCAAAATAGGTTTTCAGCAACCGTGTAACCAGGTCTAAAAGCTCCTCCATGTCTCTCTCTGACATCCGTTCTCTTATGAGGGCCATGCACTCGTCATCTGAGAATTTCTGGAGATAATATGTCAGGGCGTTTTCATCCCCTTCACGGTCAAAACCGAAACCCACGAGACCATCATATTCTTCTACAAATTGGTGAGTATGTTTTGCCATCAGAACCCCATAGAACGGTTTATCAGGATTACAGAGATGTCGGTCATCATAGGCTTGCGGTGAAGGATTACCGTAACCCGGCAGATGCGCTGCGGGGAATTGCAGTCGCTGCATATGCCGGTCTCCGCACAGGGTGTTTCCATATCAAGGCTCTTGGCCCTCATGGGTCCGGCAACATCTCTGACTCTCGTGAGCGCCGATTCGAGGTCGGGAGTAACCTTGTTCATTCCCGCAGCAATGATCACCTTCTTTGGGCCAAAGGTCATTGCATTGGTCCGGTTGCCTATACCGTCCACATTGATTACCTCTCCGGTGGCTGAAATGGCATTGGCGCTGCAAAGGAAGCAATCACACCGACCCTGCTGAAGACGTATCTCCAGATCCTCTTCTTTAGTAAGGTCTGTTTGCCAGTGATCATACACCGTCTTTCCATCAGTCTTCAACTTCTCTATTATTCCCAAAGACCTTGTGGTATCAGATCCTCCGAATCCAAAGGTTTCGTACCTTGAAACCATGCTGAGGATAAGTCCTTTTGCCTCATCAGGGGTAGAGACCATATGGGCGTCAAACCCATGCTTTTTCAGATTCTTGACACACCTCTCCCCCAACTTTTCCCAGAGCCACGCTTGGTAGTTGTCCCCCATCATTAGACCTCCGTTGGTTTGTTATTGGTTATTTAGTGCACGAACGAAAACTGTCTTTTTCGCCAATCTTGGCGTCAGATAAAAATTTTAATCCTCAATATTCAATCCAAAGCTCTCACCTTTATCAATTCTGCCACGATGCTCACTGCGATCTCTTCAGGCGTCTCTGCGCCGATATCGAGACCGATGGGAGAATGGACCCTGTCAATATCCTCTTTGGTAAACCCCTCCTCCAACAGTTTCTGATAAATTATGTCCCTCTTTCGTCTACTCCCGATCATCCCGATATACCTGGCCCCTGTTTTTAATGATTGAGCCAGAACAGTCTTGTCATGCATATGCCCCCTTGTCACGATTACCACAAAGGAGGACTTATCAGTGGCCAGCCTCTCCATCGCGCCCTCGAAAGGGATGTAACGAATCTCCTTCGCCTCCGGGAAAAATCTGGGATCTGCAAATTCCTCCCGGTCATCTATTACTACCACATGGAAGCCAACCAGGTTTGCCAGGGGAACGATCTGTTTCGACACATGACCGCCGCCGAATACATAAAGAAACGAGGCGGCCATAACAGGTTCCGCAAGGACCTCGACCGGGTTCCCCTCATCATCGGTCATGGAGAAAAGGGAGAGCTGTCGCGATCGCATCAACTTTTCCAATCTTTTGGCAAGAGCGTCCTCTATCCCCTTTGCCCCTAAAAGGGAACCGGCCCTTTCCCCATTTTTCCCTAAGAACAGCTTAGGCAATTTTCCACCCTGCCACCGGTCCCGGTCGATGAGGGTTACGAAAAGGCCCCCTCCTCCCTGGCTCAAACCCTTCCCAGCCTCCTGAAATACCGCGACATGGAGCGGGTTCAGGCCTGATATAGGTTCCAGAAACACTTCAACCCGGCCCCCGCAAAGCATATTGGTTTCAGCAACATCAGTGCCCTCAAGAGAAAAATAGAGCCTTGCCGGGAGGCCTGCGTCGAATACCTCTTTGGCCTTCTCCAACGTACGGGCCTCAAGGATACCCCCTCCAATGGTGCCAACAAATGAACCGTCATCCATAATCAGGCACTTGGTCCCGGCCCCCCGCGGAGAGGGGCCTGACTGCCGGATAATGGTAGCAAGCACTGCAGAGCTATCCCTTTCAAATAACTGATCAAGCTTCTCGAATATCTCTTTCATAGCAATTTCCTGACCCGAAAAAGCCCAAACGAAACGAAGCGTTTACCAGGAATCACACGAAGGGCACGAAAAAGAGTTTCTAATGGTTTCGTGATCTCTTCGTGTTCTTCGTTATTTTCGTGGTGAACAAATTCCTGTCCGTTTGAGCACAAATTCATTTATAAATTCCTAAATACTCTTTTCTCAATAGAGCCCATCACCACCCGTTCCACCGGTGCATACGGGTCCCGGAGCAGGAGCCGGGCCAAGGTTCTCCCTTTTTCCTCAGAAGCGAGAAGATCCAGCTTATTCAAAAACGCAATCCTTCTTGCGGAATCAGGGGCACCCTTGAAAAGGCCATTGGGTGACTGAAAGACCCTGGCAAGCGCGGCAGGGGTAATATCCTCCCCGTTATCAAGGCCCGAAATTTCTCTAAAAAGCCCGGGCCTGAAGACGATCTCCGGATCCAAGGGCCTCCCCATGGCCTCCAACCCTATTACGGCAATTACCATGGTTGCCGAAGAGGGAATTACAGGCTCATGCTCGGCCGGCGCTTTGACCGGTCTTCCTGCAGCGCCGTCTGCCTCTATAACCAAATAATCAACCTGCAGATCCTTAAAAAAGGAATCTGCCATGGTCCGCGTTATTCCTTCAACCTTGCCGGAGTCAAGAAGCCCTTGACTTACAAAAACATGTCCATCTATCCTGAGTCCCTCCTTCAGATCTTCATAAGAGGCAGAGCCGGAAGGACAAAAAACCCTACAGGGAGCGCGATTGGCCTCTATCTGCCAGACCTTAGTGGTGGTGGTAGTGATTACTCTCCTTCCAGCCCGCAGCAGTTCCTCAGCTAAAGCGAAACAGAGAGAGGTCTTTCCTCCCCCACCCACAATGGCTATATGTTCTCTCGGCCCGAGGCCCAATGCAGAAATCAATCCCATTCGCAGTCCCGACCTCCGACCTATGACATCGGATCTCTCTCCTTTCCACTCATCCTATCCAATACCGAGTACCTAACACATAACCAAAGATATTTGAAATTCGAAATTGGAAATTCGATGTAAACGGCCCCGTCTTTCGGTTTCTAATTTCTAATTTCCAATTTCTAATTCCTCCTATTTCTTCCTGAGAACCCTGCTATCTCCGACTCTGACCGTTATCTGGGATAAATCAAAGTACTCTATGAGGGGGATAGTATATTTTCTCGAGGTGCCGGTCATCTCCTTGAACTGTGGTGTCGTGATTTCACCATGCTTTTTCAGGAAATCAATCAGCCTCCTTTCCAATTCTTCAACGGCCCTACGATGAAAATAAAGATCTTCCTTTATCTTCAGCAAAAGTCCTTCCTTTACCATAACTCCAAGGACATCAATCGCGGTATTTCCGGGCAAGTCCTCCTTTAGATCCTTAAAATAGGGGGGCTGGAGCCCGCCTTTTGCATAGATCTTTTCTATCTTCTGCCGCGCCTTCTCCTGGTCCTGGGCCAAGGTTACTTTGTGCTCTTTCAGGCGGACAAGCTCTTTTTCCTGGACTATTATTCCCCCTTGTGAGAGCTGTTTAACGATATAATTGAAAAGCTTTGGATTCCTTGAACCTGTTGTCCTCGATCTTAATTCCTCTTTGATTAGACCTGCTTTTAGAGGGAAGTTCTTGTGATATCCGACAATGGTCCCCAAGACCTCATCCTTAGCCTTTTCTAAAAAATCGGTATGGATCAAAAGTGATCGCTCTTTGTCAAATTGAATGATTCTTTTTTGCGCCTTAAGCGACTTGAGCGGTTCTGCTAACTTTTTCTTGCTCATATTTGCCAAAAATGAGAGTTCTGATTCCTCCACTCCATGAAACCGACCTAAAGAGACAAATAGCTCAAGGACTTCCTTCTGTCCTCCTGTATGAAGAATCTCAAGCTGAGACAGGACCGCATCTGAAAACCGCTTTTTTTTGTCCGGCAAGGGGTTCAGGATCTCTCCACCGCCTATGGTCTGTACCGGGGAATAGCTCCTGAGCACGTAACGATCGCCCTTTAGCACCGCTGTAGGGGCATTAAGCCTTATCTGTGCAAAACAGGTCTCCCCTGGATTAAGTTCGTCCCTGTCTAAAAGGATCAGGGTAGAAATAACCTCTGATGTGCCGGCATGGAAACGGACCTTGGCCCTGTTTTTCAGCTTGCGAGGGGCACTCGGGAGATGGTCCAAAACCACATCCACCATATATGTTGGTCTGAGGGAATCTTTGGTGGCCAAGATATTCCCCCTTCGCAGCATCATCTTCTCAATTCCCTGCAAATTGACGGCGGTCCTCAGACCCGCCCACGCCTCATCGACCTCCTTATTATGGACATGCAACCCCCTTATTTTAGATGAAATGCCCTGGGGATAGATGGTCACCTCATCGCCGGTTCCGATCTTCCCGGACACGCTGGTCCCGGTAATCACGGTGCCAAAACCTTTCATGGTAAACACACGATCGATTGGAAGTCTGAAGAGGTGCCCAATGTCCCGTTCGGGGATCTCTTCTACGAGTTTATCGAGGGTTTCGATCAATCCCTTCAGACCCTCTCCGGTCACAGAGGAGACTTCAACAACAGGGGCATCGGCCAAGAAACCATCCGAAAGGTACTCTGAGACATCCTCCCTTACCAGTTCAAGCCAGTCTTCATCCACCATATCGATCTTGGTAAGCACAACAATACCGTGCTCGATTTTCAGGAGTTCACATATTTCGAGGTGCTCCCTGGTCTGCGGCATAATCCCTTCGTCAGCAGCAATGACCAAGGCAACAAGGTCAATGCCCGTGGCCCCGGCAACCATGTTTTTTACAAACTTTTCATGACCCGGCACATCAACGATTCCGAGCAGTTTGCCCCCTGGCAGCCCTAAATGGGCAAACCCAAGCTCAATGGTAATGCCCCGTTCCTTCTCTTCCTTAAGGCGATCCGTTTCTATCCCCGTGAGGGCCTTTATAAGAGACGTCTTGCCATGGTCAATATGTCCTGCGGTGCCCAAAACGATCTGTTTCATATTAAAGCCTTTCCCAATCCCGCCTTGCGGGACTTGCGAGCCAAGGTCCCGACCGCCCCCATGTACTCAGAGAAGCCCCGCATAAAGATATCATTATGATTGGCATTGGGGATCTTGAGCAGGGTTTTATCTGAAGACGGGGACGTGTCATAAAGGGCCTGGCCATCCGAAAATGGGATGATGTGATCCAACTCTGCGTGTATGATCAGGGTGGGTTTGTCAAACCTTTTTATCTTGTCCAGATTTCCAAGGCCGATCTCTTCGCTGAAATTGATGGCCCTCAGGTTGATGCCCAAGAGCTGGAGCAGGGGGCCTGAAAATGCGAAACCGCTTTCAACGATGAGACCGTCTATCTGGTCTTTGTAATGGGAGGCAAGCTCAAGCACAGATGCGCTCCCTAAGGATCTGCCCATCAGGATAAGGGGGCCCCTATAGCCCTTGTCAAAGAGCCACTTCTTCACAAAATCAAAGACCAGGTGGCAGTCCCTCATCATGGCGGTGATGGTGGGTTGGCCTGTTGAGCGACCATAACCCCGATAATCAACGGGCAGGAAGTTGATCCCGATCCGATTGTAGGCACTGCCCAGTTCATCATAATCCGCCACGATTTCTCCGTTTCCATGAAAAAAGAGGATATTGGGTGCAGATTCTTCCGTCATGTGAAACCGGGCCCCTACGACTACGTCCATTTCAACAGGAATCAGAAGGTCCTCTCCCCTGTTATCTGATCCTGGCCCCTCCCATTCGGGTCTGGGATGAAACAGAAACGTGAGGATCTCAGGCCGATCCAGAACCGAATAATCGATTTTTGAGATATTGACCAAGGTTATGCCCCTCACTTAAAAGACCGGATAAAATCATTAATTTCTGCGCTCCCATTGTAAATGCCATAATGGCCTTCACACAATATGTCCGCATTAAGAGAGATGAGGAGATCTAAGGATCGCAAATAATCTTCCCGGTTCGAAAGAAGGCTCGGGTCTAAAGGGCCATGGACATCCTGGGCAAAAAGGACCCTGAGTCCACCTGATTCGGTCAAATATACCACCGAACCCGGGGAATGACCGGGAATATGGATCGCCTCTATTGTCCTGTTTCCTAATAATATCTCTTCACGTGGAAGAGCCAACTTCCGGTCGATCGATAAAGGTTCCATCTTCGCCCCATACCATTTTGAGGCGGTGACCTTATCATCCCCCTCCTCTAAATAACGGGCATCCAACGCATGGGCAACTGTCTGGCACCGGGTCGCCTGCCTCAGGTCCCGGGCACCCCCGGTATGATCGTAATGGCAATGGGTAATGAGGAGATATTCGATCTCCTGCAGGGCAGTCCCGCATCCCCCGATATTCTTTATCACCCGGTCATGGGAACGGCCGCACCCGGAATCCACAAGGGCTGCATGACCCGTGAAATTGATCAAATAGATGGCCGCATCCTCGGGTGACGTCAGGCCCCCGCCCCCAACCTGGTATATCTCGTCGGTTATTTTCATTGCTTCATTCTAAGGATATGCCTCATGCGTTTTAGAGGCAATCTGTTCGCAGGATGGAAATATACTCTTGACAGCGAACCCCTCTTTTGTCAAGAGTATATGTAAATTATCGTTGACCGGCAACCGGGATCTTCAAGCCAGAAATCCCGGCGTTGACCTGAGAGTGTTTTTATCGGAGGATCTGGTTTTGGAAAAGCTGAAACAGGGAAGAAGTTCAGACGAAGGGGATAATAGCGGAATCCAGTCTTACGATGTTTCGATCTTAAAGGACCTTTACGCCTTTTCAGGAACAGAGATGTTGGATAGGATCTTAGAACACCCTGATCCTCCGGGATTGATTAAAGGGCTTCCCAGTGAAGATTTTTTCTGGTTGGTAAAAAGGGTGGGAGAGGACTCCATGCAACTGTTGAAACTTTCCTCCCTGAGACAGTGGCAACATCTCCTGGACCTGGAACTGTGGGAAAAGGATCGCCTTGACATGTCACACGCCTTCCTGTGGCTTCAAAGGTTTCAGAGATCAGACCCCGGGCGTCTTAGCCGGTGGTTATTCACTGATGGCCAGGCCTTGGCCTATCTTTACCTCTTCAGGAATGTGCATGTGGAAATAAGGGATGAAGATGAGGCCTACGACCTTGAGGAAGGATTCTTTACCTTTGATGGTCTTTTTTATATCAAGGTCCTTAAACAGAACCAGAGGGAAACGGTGGAGGGAATTCTGAGGACAATGGCCGGTGAGGATCTTCTCAAATACCACTCTCTCCTTACGGGTCTGGCCGGTGTGCTTCCCGCAGACTTAGAGGAGGATATGTACAGGCTGAGAAACGTCCGCATAGCAGAACATGGCTTTCTTCCTCGAGAGGAAGCCCTACTGGTTTACGCCCCTCTGGATCCAAAAACCATAGATCAAAAAGAGTCGCCGGAGATGGTTGATCCCGTTCTTGATGAGGATTTCCTCGACCTGGCCCCTTATGCACCATTCCACTTCTCTAAAAGTCAAAATCTGTTGACAAAGAGCGCTTCAAGAATAACCGATGGTCGTCTTTTAGACAGGATACGCCTTGAATTCGCCGGGCTTTGCAACCAGATCCTCTCTGCTGATGGACTCGTGATCGATGACATAGACGTCCTAAGAAAGACCGGTCAGAAGGCTGCAGGGTATCTTAATCTGACCCTTGAAGAGATGTGCGGCAAAGATATCGGGGCTGCTGAAGAACTTCTGAGAAAAAACAGATTAATATCTCTGTTCCGGATGGGCTTTGGTCTGGCCCAAAAGCTAAAATGGGAGGCGGAACGCTGGTTAAAGAAGAGCTGGTTTGATCATAATGACATGGGTTACGGTTTTTGGGGCGATGACTGGGGGAATACGCTTGCAGGTCTTATGGAGATGAGACCAAAATATTATTGCGGCCCGGAAAGGGAGGGAGAATACAGGGACTTTGAACAGGCCTCTGACCTGACAGCCGTTCGTAAAATTCTCCACGGCCTGATTGGACTTGACAAGATGTTGGCCCAATTGACAGTAACCTGCCCTTTCAATAAAAAAGACGCTCAAACCTATGATCAAACACTCCATTCGTTTCTTTTCACTCTTTGGGCCCGGCAGATGTTGGATTTGAAGCCCTCTTTTGAGGCGATTTCCCTGAAACAGGCAAGGCAGTTCTTTGATCTCCTCCGGCAAAGGGATGAAAGCCCGCCCTACCAGATGTTAGGGTTTGAAGAGGCCTTTGTGAAGGATTTTATGGCCTCTGCCGCCGGGTTTGAGCCAGAGGATGTGGCGCGCCTCAAAGATACGTTGTCCCTGATCTGGCAGGAGTTCTGCCAGGAGCATGATTGGGTGAAAACTGACGACTTGGACCCCAGGTTCAGTAAATATGTCCTGATTAGACCTGCCTTAAAACGTCAAACCCTGTAGTTATCAGATCATGAGCAGCCGTCTTAAAGGAAAAGGCATTCGCGTCATTTTTAGCGGTATTCTGTTTGTCTTGTGCGACAAATTGATACCTCGAACTTTGTTCGGTTAGCGAGGAAAATCTATGTCCGAACGTTTCAAGTTTGATCGGATGGAACTGGCCGGGTCCTTGGGCGATCTCGGGACGCTGCTGCCCATTGCCATCGCGATGGTTCTTTTTAACGGCCTCAACCCGCTGGGGCTGTTTCTGAGTATCGGCGTCTTCTATGTTATTTCAGGAATTTACTTTGGTATTACGGTGCCGGTCCAGCCAATGAAGGTCATCGGGGCCTATGCGATTGCCACCTCCATGAGTGCCAACCAGATTCTTGCGTCATCCCTACTGATGGGAATCTTTCTGTTGATCGTCGGGCTTACCGGGGCCATCGATCTCATCCGCAAGGTCACACCCAAATCGGTTATCCGCGGGGTGCAGCTGTCCACCGGAGCGCTGCTGATTTCCGGCGGTATCAAATTCATAATCGGGACCTCCACATATCAGGTGCTTCAGCAGGCGGGAGAACCTTATCTCGCCTTTCAGTCCCTCGGGTCCATTCCCATCACCCTTGTGATCGGCACTGTCAGCGGCATCATCACCCTGCTGTTGCTGGACAACAAAAAATTCCCGGCCGGCTTGATCGTTGTGGCGGGAGGACTCATCACGGGCCTGGTCTTAGGAGCAAAGGTTGATTTGGGCAGCGGCGGCATTGGCCTTAACCTCCCCAGGATCGTTCCTTTCGGGTTTCCGGGAAAGGCGGATTTCACCTTTGCCCTGTTTGCCCTGGTGTTGCCCCAACTGCCGATGACACTGGGCAATGCGGTGCTGGCGTATACGGACCTTTCAAGGGAGTATTTTGGGGATCGATCGGAAAAGGTAACCAATCGAAAAGCTTGCGTGAGCATGGCGTTGGCCAATTTTTTCAGCTTTTTCCTGGGCGGCATGCCGCTGTGTCACGGGGCAGGAGGGCTGGCGGCGCATTATCGATTCGGCGCGCGAACGGCGGGGTCCAATGTGATAGTCGGGCTGATTTTCGTGGCACTGGCCCTCTTGGTCGGCAACAATATCGTCAAGGTTTTAAGTCTTCTTCCCATGTCTATCTTGGGCGTCCTGCTGGTGTACGCGGGCTCCCAGTTGACGCTTACCATCATGGACCTGGACCATCGCAAAGACTATTTTGTCGCCACATTGATTCTGGGTATCACCCTGGCGTCCAATCTGGCGGCGGGCTTTATCGCCGGGATGATTCTTGCCCAGCTTCTCAGATGGGACAAACTATCCGTATAGGAGTCGGGTAGAGAACCAGCAGGGTGGGAAAGGAAAGATACTTATAGGACACGGCCACAACAATCTTCTAACAAACCTCATCCCTTTTTTTCACTTAGGGCTCAACAATAAATAACTTAGCAGAATTGGCGCCCTGATTCATGTTAGATTTGTTTGATCTCAAATCACAAAAGCTGATGGAATAGTAGGCTATTTTGATGTTTTTGCGGTTTGAGATCGGACGAAGATGACGTGAAGACGGGATGCAAAAATGTGAAGTTATTTATTGTTGAGCCCTTACGTCCGGACCTCCTGCAACATAAATACCACGTATGAGATGGCAAAACAGATAAGGGTGATCGCAATAAGTGCGATAATATGCGGGAAGACGACAACAATGCTCTGCCCCAAGGGGAGGGGATTCTTAAAACGGGCCGAAAGAAGCTCCTCCATGGGCCCCATCAGGATGATGGAGCGGGTAGTCTTCCTCATGGGGTCAATAATTGTCGCGGTGGCGCCGGAGTAAAGGACCATGGGAGAGGAAAGTGACACCATTTCCTTGATATGCGCATTCTCCAACACGACTTCGGGCTGCACCCCATCTTTCCTGTCGATCGGGGCAACGGTATTGGCCACTACCTCGGCCCCTAAGGATATAAAAAAGGAGAGAAAGATCCAGAGCGCCACCGAGGCTAAGGCGGATGTGGCTATGCTCTTGAAAAGGATAGAGAAGAGGATGGAGAGCCCGAGCCAGAATGCGATGTAGAATATGCTGATGATGAGGTAAATAAACACCCTCCATATCTCTTCGATTCCCGGAACAACACCTACGAGGGCCAGACCGAAGCCGGATATGACTAAGACGATTGCAGTCAGCATAATGGCAATAATCGTCACACCTGCTAAGAATTTGCCGTTGATAACCGCATCACGATAGATAGGTTGGGATATTACCTTTATCAGGGTGCCCTGTGTCCTTTCGCGGTTTATTGCATCAAAGCCTAAAATCAGGCCGATAAGGGGACCGAAAAATGCCACGAACTGGACCATGGAAAACATTGCTCCGGGCGTACTGAAGAGCATGAGAAAGGGAAATCTAATGGAGGCCAATCCTTCTAAGTTCTCTCTCATATGGACTGCGGCCATGTAGCTGGTGATGAAGCTTACCATGGCTATCAGGGCAAAGAGTATCACAATCCTGTAACTGCTTAAATGGTCCTGAAGCTCCTTTTTGAATACAGCATAAAGGCCTTGCATATCATACCTCCTGGAAGTGCTTCATGTAGATCTCTTCCAAGGAATATTCCTTTTCACCCACCCCGAATTTCTCTTCTGATAGGGAGTCAATAGATCCCTCGGCTATCAGGTCGCCGCCTATCATAATCCCGACGCGGTGGGACATCTTCTGCACCTGGTGAAGGTTATGGGAGGAGAGCAGCACCGTGATCCTTTTTTCCCTGTTTAATGATCGAATCAGATTAATGAGTTGGATGGCCCCTTCGGGATCAAGTCCGAGGGTGGGCTCGTCAAGAAATAGGACTTCCGGATCCTTGATGAGCACCTCTGCAACGCCTAATCGTTGTTTCATCCCCCTCGAGAATGCCGCCGTTTTCTTTTTTGCTTCCTCCTTGAGCCCCACCAGATCCAACAATTCATCTATTTTCTCTCGTGCCTCGACCTGAGTAAAGCCGTTCAGATCGGCCACGTATTGAAGACTTTGCACCGCGTCCATGTCTCCATAAAAACCGACATTTTCAGGAAGATACCCCACATGGCGTTTGAGCTCCTTGGCCATCCTCACGGGGTTCAGGCCACATACGGTTGCACTCCCTTTCGAGGGGCGACTCAAACCCAAGAGCATGAGCAGTGTTGTTGTCTTTCCAGCACCATTCGGCCCCAAAAACCCGAAGATTTCTCCCTCTTTCACCTTGAGGCTAAGGCCGTTTACTGCCGTCTGACGACCATATCTCTTCGTTAGGTTTGTGGTCTCAATTATTATGCCGGGTTCCATCTTAGCGCCTGCCTAAACGGGTGAAAAGGAATACCAATCCTGCCATCACAAAAACGATAAGGCCAATCCCTATCCAGCCCCATGCAGCCGAGGCAGTAACACCGACCCTTATCTCGATGGTCTTATCGGCCTTGGGGGGGGTTCCAGACTCCACACGGAGGCCAACTGAATAGTCGCCAACCAATGCCTGGTCGGCCGGGGTAATGGAGACCTCAACCTGCTTCAGTTCTTGAGGCGCGAGCATTTCAATGGTATTGGGATTGAACTTCACCTTCCAGTTTTCAGGTTGAAATGAGATAAACTTAACATCTGCAAGAGGAGCGGAGCCGTTGTTCTTTACATAAAATGAGATATTGGCCTCCTCGCCTCTTACAGCGCTCAGGGAAAGGAGCCCGTTTGCTGTCCCTGCCTCTAATTTGAATGTTCCGGTTAGTATAACTGTTAGTGCAACCTGACCCTCGGCCTTAGGTGAACTGATCTTGACCAGGATGGGGTATTGACCCGGCCTTGCCCAGGGGTTGGGCCTGACTTCCACTGCCATGGTCTGACTCTGACCGGCCTTTAATCTCAGGCTGGAGATAAATTTGTCCTCATAGGCCGGTTTGAAGTTGACGTCCCAGTTCTCCGGCCCTTGGGCAACCAAGTTAAAGATTCCATCCTTATCTGATTTGTTTTCAACCTCCACAGAGAATTCGAATTTGGCGTCTGTGGAACCTGTCAACACAGGGTATGACGTAATGATGTTAACACCTTCCGGCTTTTCCCCCTCCTTTTTTTCCTCGACCTTGATAATGACCTGATTGGTTGACGTTAACTTGCGGTCTCTTGTTTGACCCTTGATTTCAAAGGCATAATCACCGGGGGCCACATCTTTGTCCGGTTGTGCGCGCAGGATCAGGCTTTTTTTGGTATCGCTTTTGAGATGAACACCCGTCACACCAAAATTATACGTCTTTAGCCAGGCCTTCCAACCTTTGGGGATCGACGTGACCGTTAGATCGATATCTTCATCTTCCCTTCCATTATTGGACACGATAAGATCTATATTGACATCTTCCCTCTGAGGAACAACAACCCCAGTGTACTCCGGAGAAACAGATATGGCCCGTGGAGGCAGGTCCTTCTTTTCTTTCTGTCCATATGCAAAAGGGCAAAGACAGATCAGCATAAGAACAGATGCAATCGATAATCGCAGTCCAATAAGAATGGAATCATTCCCTTTCAATCTCATCTAATCAAACCTCCTTCACTTGTTATTTGAGATCTTCATTAGTTGACTTGGCATGCTTTTCTAAGGTACCAACATCATATCCTGCCTTTTTGTAGTCATCAAGGGCCCTCATTTTCATGTCGTGGTCTCCCACCTTTTCCGAATGTGTATCCGCCAATTCAGCGGCATGACTCCACATTCCCTCTGTCTCATATTCAGAGATCCGCTTGTTCACCTGGATATGCTCCTCAGGAGTCTCGACGATCGCCGCACGGCACCATGATATAACCTTTCGCACCCGCTGTCCGCAGTCAGGGCAGCTTGAGAGCGGTTCTTCGTCAATCCCCTGAATAATCTCAAACCGGCCCGCGCATTTTTCACAGGTCTTACGAGGATCTAATGGTTCATATTCATAAATAGGCATCTTATGATTTCGGATTTCGGTCCCGCCTTGCGGGATCGGATTTCGGATTAATCATTTTGGATTTTCCCGGCCCCACGCTCTGCCAAATGGGTCCCCCTTTGGTATCGACCACCTCTATACCCATCTCTCGTAATTTCTGTCGCAGGTCATCGGCCTTGTCCCACTCCCCGGCCTTCCTGGCCTCCTCCCTCATTTGAATCAGTTCCTCCACCGCTTCATCTGCCCCGCCGAGGCGGGGCTCAAGTTTCATGAACCCCAAGACCGAGTTAACTCGTCCTAAGGCAGCTAAGGCCTTTTCCCGATCAGAAGAGGAGAGCCCGCTCTGATCTATCTTTTTATTTATCCTACGGGTAAACTGGAAAAGGGAAGCCAATGCAGCAGCGATATTGAAGTCATCATCCATGGATCCGATAAACTTCTGTCTCAGGGCATAGATCGCCTGGTCCATTTCCGGATCAACCGGGCCTGGCTTGGAGTAATGGAGTTTTTGAACAAATTTGTCAAGGTGGGAGATGGTGTTTTTTGCCGCCGACAACTTTACCCGGGAAAAGAAAATAGGTTTTCTATAATGTCTGCTGAGCAGCCAATAGCGGACTTCCCGGCCTGTATGGCCCTGGTCCAGTAGGTCTCTCAAGGTCAGTTGACCATTTTCCGAAGATCCGGAGCGTTCGTTGCCGTCTGTCATGACCGGCTCATTATGAACCCAGTAATTGGCGAGGGGCTTATCTGTTACGGCTTGACTGATGGCGATGGAGTTTTCATGGTGGGGAAATATCAGGGCAACGCCGCTCGTATGGATGTCATGCGTGGGGCCGAGGGTCTTCATCGCCATGGCCGCGCATTCAATATGCCATCCCGGCCTGACATTCCCCCATTTTGTCTTGAAAAAGATCCCGTTTTTCAGTTCATTTAGGGTGGATCTTTTCAAAAGAGTAAAATCCTTAGGGTTTTCTTTTTCGTATTGATCCAAATCAACGGTCTTGCCGAGTCTGATCTTGTCAAGGTCTATTCCAGAGAGTTTTCCGTAGTCCTTGAATCGAGAGATGTCAAAATAGATGGAACGTAGCTTTTCATAGGCATATCCTTTTTCAAGGAGCTTTTCCGTGAGGCTTATCATGTCGTCCACGTGGTCACTCGGCCGGGGATACTCAGCAGCCCTCTTTATGTTAAGGCTATCAAGGTCCTCCATAAACGCGTCGTAAAACCTGTCCGTAAATTCCCTTAAAGAAACACCGGTCTTCTCAGCACCCTCGATGGTCCGGTCATCGAGGTCAGTGACGTTCATTATATGAGTGACCTCATAGCCTTTAAATTCCATATAACGCCTGATCAGGTCAGAAAAAAGGAGACGTCTGCATTGGATCAAGTCGATCACCTGGCAGAGAGTGGGGCCGCAGGAATAGATGGAGACCCGATCCTCTTCCATTGGAACAAATTCCTCTTTTTTACGGGAGAGGGTGTTGTATACGCGCAACCCGGACTTTTTCCTGGCAGTAAATAAAGGAGTGCTCAGATATCTCTCCCCCCCGTCCGGGAGTATCACAACGATGCGGCCGTTCTCCATCTCCTCCGCCACCTTGAGGGCCACGGCCATGGCCGCGCCTGAACTCATACCGACAAACAGCCCCTCCTTTTTTGCCAACATACGTGAAGTGTGGTATGCCTCTTCATCGTCAATATTGATGATTCGATCTGCCCGCTCTTTTTCAAAGATGCCGGGCCGGTAAGATTCCTTCATATTTTTGAGGCCCTGGATCTTGTGGCCCAAATAGGGTTCAACCCCTATAATCTGGACATTAGGTTTAAGTTCCCTGAACCGTCTGGAAATCCCCATCAGGGTGCCGGTAGTCCCCATGGTTGCCACAATAGCGTTTAGATGACCGCCGGTCTGCTCCCAGATCTCCATGGCAGTGCCGTTGTAATGGGCCATCCAGTTTGCCTCGCTGTTGAACTGATCGGCGAGCCAATACTGATCGGGTTTTTCACGAATCAGGTTGTATACATGCTCTATGGCCCCGTCAGTTCCTAAATGGGCCGGGGTAAATGTTATTTCCGCGCCTAAGGCCTTGAGGATCTTTACCCGTTCTTCGCTGACCGCCTCTGACATGGTGAGAAGGATGCGATACCCTTTCACTGCCGCCACAAGGGCAAGACCGATACCCGTATTCCCGCTGGTGGCCTCAAGGATGATCTTCTCTTTTGTCAGTTGCCCGGTTTTCTCGGCCTCTGCGATCATATTCAGGGCTGGACGGTCTTTAACAGAACCACCCGGGTTAAAACACTCGAGTTTGGCTAAGATCTCTACGTCCTTGTTCCGATTGAGAGCATTGATAGAAACCAACGGGGTCCCGCCGATCTGATCAAGGATATTTCTTGGTTTTCCGGTCATTATTTAAAGTCGTGCCACCCTTTCCTGATTCATAAGCAATATGGAATAAAGAATTTTATTATATAATTAATAGTTCCTGAATTACAATGGCCTCGCCTCCTCAACTTGACTATTGCCATTAACTTATGATAAATTCTTCAACAGGCCTGTTTTTTTTGTTCTGAGGCCGGAATTTACATTCCAATCCCACAGTACGCGTAAGCGAGAGGGAGATACCTCCATGAAAGTTTTGGTAACCGGCGGCGCCGGATTTATCGGTTCAAATGTGGTAGACGGTTTAATAGAGGCCGGCCACCAGGTCTTAGTGGTGGACAATCTTTACACCGGAAAGCGATCTAACGTCAACCCCGAAGCGCGGTTTTTTGAACTCGATATCCGTGCCCGGGAAACCGCTGAACTGATCAAAAGAGAGAGGCCTGACACTATCGATCATCATGCCGCTCAGATCAGCGTGCCGGCCTCTGTATCAGACCCTGTTTCTGACGCGGATATCAATATCAAAGGCCTGCTCAACCTGTTGGAGGCCGCCAGAAAATATGGGGTAGGGAAATTTATCTTCATATCCTCAGGGGGAGCCATTTATGGCGAGGCCTCTGAATATCCCACGTCAGAAGGCTACACGCCGCAGCCCCTTTCCCCTTATGCGGTCTCAAAATTCTCATCAGAGCACTATCTGGAATATTACAGACACCAATATGGGCTTGACTACACCACATTGCGCTATGCAAATGTTTACGGCCCCCGCCAGATCCCACATGGTGAGGCAGGGGTTGTAGCTATTTTTATGGACAACCTCCTCAAAGAGAGACAATCCACCCTGAATCATTTCAGGGAAGATGAAAAGGGAATGGTACGTGATTACTGTTATGTGGGTGATGTGGTAAAGGCAAATCTCCTCGCCTTAGAGAAAGGGTCCGGGGATTTTTGCAATATCGGAACCGGCGTCGGAACAAAAACATTGGAGCTTTTCGATACCATATTTAAAGCATTCAAAGAAATGAGGCCGGAACTGCCGGAAGAACTCGCTACCCTTAGAAAACAGATTGCCAGACCCGGAGATCTGACCAAGAGCTGCCTGATAATAGAAAAGGCCCGTCGCCTCTTGGGGTGGGCCCCTGTGACAGACCTCCAGGAAGGGATCCGCGAAACTATTAAGTGGCGCTTGAATATACCATAACTCCCCACCTTGACAATCTTTTCTTCTCCTGCTGTTCAACGTTTTTTGACTCTTCCCCTTGACATTTGATAGGTCGATATTATTTTTCTGTTGATTATTGAGTCGCTTATTGCCCTTTTCAGCAAGATTTCCCCATGGTTTCATTATAAACTTCGCAAACCGGAAAACCTGCTCCCTGTTCCTCAGGGTAATCTTTTCCAAGAGGTTGTTTCTTGGGGATGAGCTGCTAATTAAAGGCGAGGGGATAAATGGTTTTAGTTAAGTTGCTAATTTTATTTAGGGGGAGGTGGAGCTAAAGCTTTTTTTAAACCAAATCGGGTTCGTGTAAAACAAACACATTTCGAGAGGAGATAAACAAAAATGAAAATAAGACCATTGCATGATCGTGTAATCGTAAAAAGAGTCGAAGAGGAAGAGACAACAAAGGGTGGCATTATCATACCTGATACTGCAAAGGAAAAACCTGTTGAGGGTAAGGTCATTGCGGTTGGTGACGGCAAGGTAACAGATGATGGGAAAAAGATCCCGCTTGAGGTCAAGGCTGGCGATAAAGTTCTATTCGGAAAGTATGCCGGGACTGAGATCCAGATCGAAGGTGAAGAGCACATCATCATGAGAGAAGATGATATCATTGCCATTGTCGAGTAAATGAGATCAAAATAATTTTCAGTTGATTAGACAAAATAAGCTTAAGGAGGAGACATAAGAAATGGCAAAAGAGATTAGATATGACATCAAGGCCAGGGAATCGATGCTTAACGGAATTGACATCCTTGCCAATGCTGTAAAGGTCACATTAGGACCCAAAGGTAGAAACGTAATTTTAGACAAGTCTTTTGGCGCCCCCAATATCACCAAGGACGGTGTGACTGTTGCGAAAGAGATTGAGTTAGCGGATAAATTTGAAAACATGGGTGCCCAGATGGTGAAAGAAGTGGCATCCAAGACCTCAGACGTGGCCGGTGACGGCACCACAACCGCAACGGTTTTGGCCCAGGCCATTTACAGGGAAGGTTCCAAATTAGTAGCAGCGGGCGTAAACCCGATGGCCATCAAACGGGGTATCGAGAGGGCCGTTGAGGTTGCCGTGGACGAACTCAAAAAGATTTCCAAGCCGACCAAGGACCAGGAAGAGATTTCCCAGGTGGGAACCATCTCGGCAAATAACGATAGCACCATTGGAAACATCATTGCCGAGGCCATGAACAAGGTGGGTAAAGAGGGCGTTATTACCGTAGAAGAGGCCAAGAGCATGGATACCACTCTTGAGGTGGTGGAAGGTATGCAGTTTGATCGTGGATATCTCTCTCCCTACTTTGTGACCGACGCGGAAAAGATGGAGACCAATCTTAGCGAGGCTTATATATTGCTGAATGAAAAAAAGATCAGCTCCATGAAGGACCTGGTCCCCATTCTCGAGCAGATTGCCAAAATGGGCAAACCGCTTCTGATCGTTGCTGAAGATGTGGAAGGAGAGGCCCTTGCTACTCTCGTGGTCAACAGGTTGAGAGGCACCCTCCAGGTGGCGGCTGTCAAGGCCCCCGGTTTTGGTGACAGGAGAAAGGCCATGTTGGAAGACCTCGCCATCTTGAGCGGCGGCAGGGTAATTTCCGAGGATCTTGGTTTGAAATTAGAGAATATCACCCTGAACGACCTTGGAACTGCCAAGACTATCCGGATCGACAAAGACAATACGACCATCGTTGATGGCGGTGGCGAACGCGCTGACTTAGAAGGAAGGGTCAAGCAGATCCGCGCACAGATTGATGAGACGACCTCTGACTATGATCGCGAGAAACTTCAGGAAAGGTTGGCCAAGCTGATCGGTGGAGTAGCAGTAATCAACGTAGGGGCTGCCACAGAAATCGAGATGAAGGAGAAAAAGGCCAGGGTCGAGGATGCCCTGAACGCCACAAGGGCCGCCGTGGAAGAGGGGATCGTCCCCGGTGGCGGTGTTGCCCTGGTTCGAGCAATTCCGGCTCTTACCCAGTTGAAACTGGAAGGCGAAGAGCAGACCGGTGTCAATCTTGTCATTCGCGCATTAGAGGAACCGATTCGCCAGATCGTGAACAACGCCGGGGCTGAAGGTTCTGTCGTGGTAGAAAAGGTCAAGAGCAAGAAGGGTGCTTTTGGTTATAATGCCGAGACCAATGAATATGAAGACCTGATGAAGGCGGGTATCATCGATCCCACCAAGGTTACCCGGTTCGCACTGCAGAATGCGGCTTCGGTTGCCTCACTGCTTCTGACCACCGAGGCCATGATTGCCGAGAAGCCGGAAGAAAAGTCTGATATGCCAGGTATGCCTCCTGGAGGCGGTATGGGCGGCATGGGCGGCATGGGCGGCATGATGTAATAAAGGCCTTTGCGGGCGCACACAATATCGGGACCTGATCCCGTCAACATTTAACCTTAATAAGAGATCGTATCTGGGGGAAATAACAAAATAACCCTGGTACGGTCTCTTTTTTTGTTCACTTCCCTGGCGCTTCAAACAAAATCAGTAGATTTTCTCCACCTTTTCTGCTAAGAAATCTTCCAACTGAGAGCGGCCATTAAAGAAGGGGCATCGGAGGCATAGGAATGACAAATAGTAATGAAATCATACTCGTTACGGGGTCGGCTGGGTTTATCGGGTTTCATCTGTCCAAGCGGCTTCTGGAAACGGGGTATGCCGTTGTTGGGGTTGACAACCTGAATCCCTATTATGATGTAAACCTCAAACGGGCGAGATTAGATATCCTGAAAGCCCATGAGAATTTCAGTTTTTACCAATTAGATATCCAGGATCTCCATGGGCTGAAAGATATTTTCAAAGAACACCGGGTGACAAAAATCTGCAACCTGGCAGCCCAGGCCGGTGTCAGATACTCCTTAAAGGACCCCTTTTCCTATCAAAAGAGTAATATTGAAGGCTTTCTAAACCTCCTTGAATTGGCCAGGGAGTACAAAGTCAGCAATTTTGTATATGCCTCATCCTCCTCTGTGTATGGAAAAAACAGGAAAAGCCCCTACAGCGTTGAAGACAGGGTCGATAATCCCATCTCCCTTTACGCTGCCACAAAAAAGGCCAATGAATTGATGGCCCATGCCTACAGCCACCTTTTTGAGATTCCCTGTACCGGCTTGCGGTATTTCACTGTTTATGGTCCGTGGGGTCGTCCGGACATGGCCCTTTTTCTCTTTACAGATGCCATACTGAAAAAGAGGCCGATCAATGTATACAACTACGGGGAGATGAGAAGGGATTTTACCTATATTGATGACATCATTGATGGCACGATCAGGGCCATTGAAAGACCCGCGCCCTATGAGATTTTCAACCTGGGCAACTCCGATTCAGTGGCGTTGTTGGATTTTATCCGTGTAATAGAAGAGGAATTGGGACGGGAGGCAGAGAAAAATATGATGCCCCTGCAACCGGGAGATGTACCTGAGACAGTGGCCGACATCCGGCGATCAAGAGAACTCCTCGGATTCAACCCCCGGACTCCTCTAAGAGAGGGTATCAGGAATTTCATTTCGTGGTACCGGGAATACTATGGGATTGAATCAAAACGCCTTGGCCATCAAAGGGATGGCGATAAACGCCCCTAATGAGCTTCCCAGATTGGTCAACACCACGATCAATAATATCCGGGTGATCTTATTCTTCCAGAAACCTTTCACGGATGTAATATCTTCAGGCAGACTTTCAAAATCCTTCACCTTTGGTTTGCGCAAAAAAATCTCCACCAGCCCGGCTACCCAGCCAGCGGCGATCATCGGGTTTAGAGACGTTATGGGGGATGCCACAATCGCTGACAGGATGGTCAGGGGGTGAGCCAATGCGACTGCCGCCCCGAGGCCTGCAAAGATCCCATTGGCCAGGACCCACCATTTGATCATATGTTTTCCGGCATCTGCGCCTGCCATATAAAATCCTAAGATAACCAACCCGACCACCACTGCCGGGATGCCCCACTTCAAAAGGCCGGTCAATTTCCCCTTTGGAGGGAGGACTTCCAGCGACTCTATGTCTACCGGTTCATTCCAATATCTCTGGATCCCGGGTACATGCCCGGCCCCCACCACTGCAACAATTCTTTTTCCGGGGGCTGTCCTGATCTTGGCCGCTAAGTATTGATCTCTTTCGTCAATCAGGACGTTTCGCAATTCAGGGAGTATATCCCCAATTTCCGCAAGGAGGGTTTCAAGGACATCCTTCTCCTTCATCTTCTCAATATCAACCTTTTCGATACTATCCACTTCACCCATGGAGGTAATCAACTGGGTCAGGAGCTTGATCTTTGTCCAAAGACCCATCAAACGCCATGTCCTGGAAAGAGTGGTGCGTATATCCCTGTCCGCAAGGTGTATCCCGGCGCCCACCGTTTTTGCTGCGCTGATGGCCCTGCGCATCTCTTCGCCCGGCTTAATGCCTAATTTCTTCCCAATTTTTTTCTGAAAGGCCGCTAACATCAGATTAGAAAGTAGCAGAAAGGCCTTCTTTTCCTTTATGACCTTGATGAGGTCCGTATCCTTCCATCGGTTCTCCTGCGTCATTGCCTTGTATCTTGACTCGCAGAGCTCGACACACACCGTATCGGGTCTCTCCTCATTCACCACTTCCGCCACAAGGTCGGCACTTTCCTCGGACACATGGGCCGTGCCCAAGAGGATGATATCTTTGTCTTCGATGGTAAGGTGATGTTTGTTGTCGTCGTTGGCCATATATGCTCCTTAGGGCTCGCGCAAAAATAACTTCATCCCGCTAAAGCGGGACATCTCATCTTCAGGTCGTCTTCGGCCGCTCTTCACTCGTGAAGTCCTCGAAATAGTTCACTATTCCTGTGGTTTCGCTCACTCAGATCTGTCGAATCCAACCTAAATCTGAACGACAACTTTGTGAAGTTATTTTTGCGCGGACCCTTAATTCGGGATACTCTAATAAAGCAGGTCCTGCCTATTACCATAAATCCTATCTCTTTCCAAGGAGTTTTGGTTTCTGCTTGACCTTAAGGCCTATCTGTGATGGAAATGGTATTTGATTTGGAAGGGTTCGTATAAAGGGTTGGGCCTCCTTCATCAAGGCTAAAAAGTAGTTTATCCCGCAACAAGCGGGACTGATCTTGTATTTCGGCAGGGAAATTTGAAATTTGAAATTGGGGAAAATACAAGAATCAGATCCCTTATCTAATTTCAAATTTCTAATTTCCAGTTTCGGCATCCGATTTTCAATTCGATAATACACCCCATTTCGAAAAAAAGTGTAAACTTGTGAATGAAGGATGCCAAGGGTTGCATATGAAAACCATGCCTGTACAGCCACAACATGCTCAATATTCCCTAAGGATGATCGCCCTGACGATTCTATCTGTTTTCCTTTTGGGTTGCACTGTTTCCTCCTCGCCAAGAGGGATGGAAAAATCCCTTGTGAGTGAAGAGGATCCTATTTTTGATACACGATTCCACGATCTCTCTTTCCACGATATCAACATGAAAGGCCTATGGATCGAGAGGGAGGTATTGGACACCCGCGAAAATATCGTTATCCATAACAATATATTTGCCGAACTTGTTGAAAATACAAGAAATGCGGTGGTAAACATCTATACCAGCCGCATAGAAGAAAGGGAGATGAAGTTCGGGATTTCTCCTAACGATATCCTGCCGTTTCGAATTCCGATCATTTCCGATATCTTCGACATCATCCCCTTTAAGGTTCCCATCCCTTATAACACCAAGGGGGTCAGCCTGGGCTCCGGTTTCATAATCAGTGAGCATGGCTATATCCTTACCAATGCGCATGTCATAAATAATGCCACTGACATCAGGGTCGTCCTGTCCCAGGGCCAGAGGGACTACCCGGCAAAAATTGTCGGCGCAGACCGTATGACCGACACGGCCCTCATAAAGATAGAGCCGGACCACTTTTTATCTGTGCTCCCATTAGGCAACTCCGATAACCTGCGGGTAGGCGAAATGGTGTTAGCCATCGGAAATCCCTTTGGACTCAGACATTCGGCAACGTCGGGTATTGTGAGCGCAACAGAAAGGATCTCTCCGGGGTTAAACCAAAAGCTTGTGGACTTTATACAAACGGATTCTGCCATCAATCCGGGAAACAGCGGCGGCCCTCTCCTCAATTTGTACGGAGAAGTCGTCGGCATCAACACAGCTATGGTGTCACAGGCCCAGTCAATCGGCTTTGCCCTCCCCATCAATACCGTCAAGGAAGTCATGCCGATGCTGGTCTTGGGTCAAACGGAACGGGGATGGTTCGGTTTAAAGGCTGTTCCTCTGACCGCAGGCAAGGCCACTGAATTGAAGTATCCGGATGAAGGGGGAATCCTCGTCCTTGAGGTTGAGGAGGGAAGCCCCGCGGAAAAGGGAGGGATCAAACCGGAAGACATTATCGTTGAATTTAACGGTCTACCCCTCAAAGGTTTTCTGCTCTTCAGGAGAAAACTGATCGGCCTTTCCCCGGGACAGGAGATCCATTTGAAGGTTTTTAGAAGAGGCGAAACCAGTGAAATAACAAGTGTTTTGGGTAAGAGACCCCCTGTGAAACAGCTGAAACCAAGGCTACGGATAAAAGATAAAGGAGATTTTGTCCCCCATGAATAGCGCGAATATAATGAAACGCCTGCCGATTATCCTCATCCTGTCGTTTATCTTCCTTTTCTGCGCCTCTCCTTCCGGGGCTGCAACCGTTCGGGTGAAAATTATCCAGTCCCGCAGCCAATATCCGGCCGGAGGATCTTATCCGATTCAGTTCCTCCTACGCGTGAAAAGTCCCTGGTATATCCACGGCACAGAAGCCGGTAAAGAAGGTCTCATCCCCACTCGCCTTTTCTTCCCTGACTCCCCGGTAATCAAAGTAGAGGGTATAAAATTCCCTGCGTCCAAGCAAAAACGATTCGAATATACAAAGAGCCCGATTGAGGTTTTTTCCGGGGAATTCCGGGTCAGAGCCCGGGTTATCATCAACAAGAAGGCCCCGGGGGGAGAGCAGGTGATCAAGGGAAAGCTCTCTTTTCAGGCATGCTCTGCTGATTCCTGCCTCCCTCCTGAAACAGTATCGGTTCCCCTCTCTATGAACATCACCTCACCGGTGGCAGATACAAAAGCCAAAAATCTACCCATCTTAGGAACAGAGGACCGAGATTCCGTTCCAGACCAACCCATGCCGGGGAGTGCGACCGGCGCAGGTCTCTGGCTGACCCTAATAGGGATTTTTTTGGGGGGTCTGGCCTTGAATCTGACGCCGTGCATCTATCCCCTTATCCCGATCACGGTTTCCTATTTTGGGGGGAGAGGTGAAAAATTTGGGAGGAAGATTATCTTTCATGGCATCCTATACATCTCAGGGCTCGCCCTCACCAACTCCATATTGGGCTTGACCGCGAGCCTCTCCGGCGCCATGTTGGGAACAGTCCTACAGAACCCGATCGTCCTTCTTGTAGTGGCCGGGATATTGATCGGTTTGGCCACCAGTTTTTTTGGGCTCTGGGAGCTTCGTATCCCGTCCGGGCTCACTAATTTGGCATCAAAAAATTTTGGAGGCTATTTCGGGAGCTTTTTCATGGGTCTGACCTTAGGCATTGTGGCAGCGCCCTGTCTCGGGCCCTTTATCCTGGGACTCCTGACCTATGTGGGCCAGAAAGGAGACCCCTTCTTAGGGTTTCTCTATTTCTTTGTCCTCAGTATCGGCATGGGGCTACCCCTCGCTGTTTTGGCAATTTTTTCAGGGGCATTAGAAAAGCTGCCCATGTCCGGAGGATGGATGGTATGGATCAGGAAGGTCTTGGGATGGGTCCTTGTGGGTATGGCGGGATATCTGCTGCAGCCATTGATGCCGGGCGCTTCTGAACGGGTCATCCTGTTTGCAATGATCTCTGTGGCCGCCGGGGTACACTTGGGTTGGCTCGACCGGAGCAGCCAGGACTCCCGTCTTTTTTCAACCGTCAAAAAGGGGCTGGGCCTCGTCCTGATCATAGGGGCAATCTCCTTTTTCTTTGTCACACCCCGGCACGTAGAGGGGGTTCGATGGGTCCCTTATGATAAAGGTATTTTGACCCAGGCATTTGATGAAAAGAGGCCGGTGATTTTAGATTTTTATGCGGATTGGTGTGGGCCCTGCAAGGCAATGGAGAGGAATGTGTTTACGGCCCCGGAAGTGGTGAAGTTGAGCAAAGACTTCCGGAACATCCGCGTAGACTTGACAAAACGACATCCCGAACAGGATCTTGTGCTAAAGCGTTACCAGGTCCGGGGCGTTCCCACCATCATATTTCTGAACAACCAAGGCACTGAAGAGAAGGGATTGAGAATCGAATCTTATGTCGATAAGGGAGAGGTGTTAAAAAGGATGAAACAGGCGATTCGCCTGAGTTCGCCATAGCGGGAAGACGTTCTCCCCTTGATGACCCTGAATCTCTGAACCGCGAATTTTCACACCCGGAAATCAAACCCCATCTCCGGGATATCACCATTCCTTCATTGCGATTGACTAAAAAGAGATATTTTTTTTGACTTCCGCGTAATTTTCAACAATATGTTTTACGGTTAGCCTCTGAACCTTAAACCTAATGCCTTGTGCCTTACACCTAATTACACAGCGGTCCCCATGGAGCACCCCCTCAAATACTCGCCTATCATCTCCTGACAGGAGCCTTTTTGTCCTGTTGGGAGAGAAATCCTCATGATTAATCCGTAGATTTTAACCCTCAAAACCATACACACAGAACCGTCTTGATACCGCAAACAGGTAAACCAAATACCGCATTCAGGCGGTCTACATCAAAAGGTCATTAACCGCAGGCCGCTGTCATTAAGGAGTTTTGTATCTGGCCGGAATTTTTTTAATTTTCCATGCTATCAACGCCATTATGCAATATATGGAAAAATCAATAGGGTTTTTTCCATCTTTTATATATTAATATCACAATAGATGGAAACTTTTCCATGCTATATAGGCAATAGATGGAAACTTTTCCACCTATCCTAACTGTTATAAATTGCTGCACTCATAAAATAATGAAAACCAAAATAGACATATATTCCAAAGGCAGTGTCATTAATCACCTATTCTCGCGCCTTGAATCCAATCAAATCATGCAATGCGCCCACCTTCAAATGGTCAATAAGGGTTATTGGGAGGCTGAATGCTCTAAGGAATGGGCAGAACATCAACCGCTGAACCCTACACCGGACATCACAGGATATGGTGGAGCCTATGACAATTACAACTGGCCCATATGTATTAAAGACTGTCCTCATTACCAACATGTAGAAAATTTCATAAAATCGCTCGAAAACGAACCATCTATAGAATCAACATTAAACTACTCGGATGCTGCTACCCACAACGTCAAGAAAACGTATAATCTATGCTCAATCGTCAAACGCATCGTCGTGCGCTTTGGATCGTTTTGGGTTTCACACTGGAAGTGGATCATCGGAACACTTATTGCTCTTGGAGTTCTTGTTGTTATGACTCTCAACTATATTAAGGACCAACAGCCATAGTATAATTATAAACCCACCACCATAAAAAGTAAAATCCATGATTTTTTCCTCTTGTAATTTTATAACCAACCCCATGCAGCCGACGCCAAACAACGGCGCGTCTGATGGGCACATTATACGCAAAAGGTTCTAAATGAATATCCGTGAAGAAGTAGCTTCTGATATAGGTAAGATATGGAAAGTAAATACCGATGCTTTTGAAACAGAAGCGGAAGCTAATTTGGTAAACGCTCTTAGGAAAAGTGGATGCCCATACCTATCTCTGGTGGCGGAAACTGAAAATGAGGTAGTTGGGTACATATTGTTTACGCCAGTTGAATTGTCAGGAAGTGAAAATAAACTAAAAATTATGGGGTTGGCACCTATGGCCGTATTGAGCAAATATCAAAACAAAGGGATTGGTTCTAAATTAGTGAGGACTGGGTTACAACATTGTCAATCACTTGGTTATGATGCTGTCGTTGTTCTAGGTCATCCTAATTATTACCCTAAATTTGGTTTTGTACCTTCGGTAAAATATGGCATTAAATCAGAATATGAAGTCCCTGATGAAGTATTCATGATCCTGGAGTTAACACCGGGATCTTTAAAAAACCATGAAGGTATAATCAAGTACCATGAAGCATTTAACAGCGTATAACAAATCGCTCGTTGGGACGCTGCGCCGCGTTGCGGCTTGCGCCCCACAGCTCAGCCGTTGGGCCGTGAGGAATTAGCTATTTGAATTTTCTTGATGGTAAGAAAGCTAAAATGATTTCTCGTTTTGCACGAACACCTTCTTTAGTTCGCTCCAGGAGTCCAATATTAATCAATTTATTGATGTCTCGAACCATGGTTTTTCTGGTTTTTTTAGCATAGGCAGTGGCCATGCGTGTACTGATTTCAGGTATCTTGGATACGCGTACTGATTCATCCGTTGAAAATGATAAATCCAAGGCTAAACGCCTTTGACGGATAGCGGCCTCGGATGTTTGATCCCTGAACTTCTCATGAACATAATTGCGCCACACAATATCCCATTGTTGAAGACGTATAATATCTAACTGTTCTTTTAGTTGATCAACAAAACCACTGGAAGCGTATTTTACAAAATGTGAAATATTTCCCTTCATTTTGGTGGTGTTATCTAATTGCCTATAGTATTCGGAGCGGGTTTGATTATAGAAATTGCTTAATAAATGAGCGGCAGGTGTTGGAACACCAGCTTCTAATAAAATTTGAAACTCGATTAATCTGGCCGTTCTTCCATTTCCATCACCAAATGGATGAATCCAGACAAAGTAAACGTGGGCAATGATGGCTTTTAATATACCGAAAGTTATTCTGTTGTTTTCTGGAATTTGAAACTCATTTAACCATGAACACAATTTTTCAAGAAGGTATTCGCAGTCCTCTGCCGGTGTTGCACGGTAGCCACCGACACCAACAGAATAGTTTCGCACTTGACCAGGAACAATTGATTCATCTAAAGACAATCCATCCAATACAAGTTTGTTATAATTTTTAATTTTGTCGACCGAAATTTCAGCCTTGTTGTGAATCAAGATGTCAGTTGCAATCTGATCACAAGCTGCGATTATATTATCGATTTCTTTTGCTAAATATTCTTTTGAGGGTGGCAGTTTTAATTTGCCCTCAAGGTGTTTAATGACCTCAGCTTCTGTAAGCGTGTTGCCTTCTATGGCTGTGGTTGCTAAAACACCTTTGGCCAAATACACCATATGTAATTGCTGCGCCACGGCAGGTCTGAGGGGGACGCCCGAAATGTGTACACATTTGGACTGAGCCTCACCCAAAGAGATCCATGTTGCATATTCAATTAGTCTTGGATCTATTTGAAAAGTTAGCCAAGAATGTGTCTTTTCGTATGTCCTCATATATGTCCTAATGTAATTTATTACATTTTATTGATTTATCAATGAGATATAGTTATTTTGCTAAAATTTTGTCCTATAATATGTCCATATAATATTAATGTCAATAAATAAATAACCGGCCCAACAAATAAATTCTCGTGCCAAGGTAAATCCGAGACCTTGGGATTCTATATAGATGTAGATGAAATTGGTTATTGTTACCCAGTGGGTGATCACGGTAAGTGAAAGTCCCACCTGACTAAAGATTAGCCACCAGGTCAGTAGTGAAGTCCGAGGATCTGATCCCGGCATTGAGGGGGAAATGGGGCAGCCTTTCGGAATTCGTCAAGGAAATCAAGCAGGGGTTTTCCCGGTTTTACAACCGGCGCCACCACAGGAAAGGGTTTTTCTGGTCCGGGCGGTTCAAGAGTGTCATCGTTGATAACGGCGAGACTCTCGTAAATTGCCTGGCCTATATCGACCTCAACCCCATCCGGGCCGGGATTGCGGAAAAACCCGTAGAATATCGGTGGTGTACCTTGGACTACCATGCCGAGACCAACAACCGGGACCGTTTCCTTTCCCTGGATTTCGGGCTGAGGGAGTTCGCCTTCAAGGGCGCAAAGGTGCGACTTGCCCATTACAGGCGGTTCGTCTATGAAAGGGGAGGGCTTGTGAAGGGAATGGAAGACCGGTCCAAAGGTCTTGATCTGACTGATGTTGACCGTTTCCGGTACCGCACCCGGTATTTCACCGACAGCGGCATCATCGGCACAAAGGAGTTTGTCTCCCAGGTCTATCAGGGCTTTAAGGGGCATTTTTCATCAAGACATGAGAAACGTTTAAAATCCATTCAGGGGTTGAATGGCATTTATTCCCTGAAACGGCTCTCTGAAAGCATTGTATAAGGCGAGAAAAAACAATTATTCATCTGTTCTCTTTTTTCTCTTCAGCTGATAAGATTTACTCTGGGGTGTTATCAAGGGGACGATTAAATTTGGGGAGGCCGCGAGGCCCCTTCTTATCCTGATTAAACAAAAAACAAAAGGAGAAAATAAATGGATAAGACACATCTCTATGTATTGTGGACTAATGACAATCCGATTACGGCAGAAAAGATGGTTTTCATGTATACCATCAACTCTCTCATCCATGGTTGGTGGGAAAAGGTCACCCTCATAATTTGGGGTGCACCTACTCAATTGGTTAGTGAGGATATCAATATTCAGGAAAAGATCAAAGAAGCTTTAGATGCAGGTGTTCACGTAACCGCATGCAAAGCTTGTGCAGATCAACTGGGAGTTACAGAAACTCTGGAAAAACTACAAATTGAAGTCAAGTATTGGGGGCTTCCATTAACTGAGATTTTGAAAAACAACGAACAGCTTCTGACAATATAGAAAACTGTTTAACCCTTTTCCGTACCTGACTCCTGTTCCGCTACACTCCACACCAGCTGGTTTGTGGGTTATGAGAGCGTGGGGATTGGGCGGGGCAAAAAAATAAAATTGACAATTTTTTAAGGAGAAATGCAATGGGACAAAACCAGGAGATTCTGGATGGACTGAAAACCGCCATGGAGGCGGAATTGACAGGATTCAATTTCTACAAGAAGGCCGCGGAGAACCTGACAGACCCGAAGGCAAAAGAGACCCTGTCTGAAATGGCCGAGGAAGAAATGGGCCACTTTAACTATTTGCGCCATCAGTACCAATCGGTGTTGGGAAAGGGAAATTATGATTTTGCCAAAGCCTTCATTAAAAAAACCGGGGATCAAAGTGAAAGCCCCATCTTTAGCGCCGCCATCAAAGATTGTATCAAAGACAGTCATTATGAAGTAAGTGTTCTGACCATCGGTATGAAACTTGAGTTGGAGGCCATGACCTTCTACCGGTCGTGTGCGGAAAAGGCGGGCACGGAAGAAGCCAAGCGCTTTTACAATGAACTTGCGGACTGGGAGCAGGGGCATTACAGGGCTTTTGAAAAAGAGTTGGACGGCCTGAAAGAGGATTACTGGGCGGCCAACGATTTTGTACCCATGTAACGGACTGTCATGTGCGGCTTTCGGGAAGTTCTTCAGGAAGTAAATAACTCGTTTAACCTGCAAGAATGACAGATGAAAACAGCTTCATTATGGTCTTTCTGCCTGAAATTATACAAATTTAATAGAGTTAGAGAAAAATCTGGCGCACTCTGCGTCATCTGCGGGTAAAAAGGAACACCTATGCATTCTCGACGCGCGTTGCTCTACATGCCCGGTGACGACTGGAAGAAAATTACCAAAGCCCTGACCTTGGGCGTGGACTGCATCTGCATGGACATGGAAGATGGCGTGGCTCTCAACCGCAAACCCGAAGCACGCGCCACGATTGCCAAAGCTCTGATTGAACTGGACTTTGGCACAAGCGAGAAACTACCGCGCATCAACGCCATCGGTTCCGGGTTGGAGCAGGACGACATCCAGGCTGTGCTGCCCCATTGCCCGGACGGGATTGTCATCCCCAAAATTGAATCGCTCGAGCAAATCCAGTGGGGTAGTGAAATCATCGAATCCACGGAGTTGGCCAATAGTTGGCCGCTCAATTCCATCCGCATTTTGGTGGGTGTGGAAACTGCCAAAGGGATACTGAATCTCAAGGAGATCGCTTCGCATCCCAGACTGGACGGCATCATCTTCGGCGGTGAGGATTTTGCCGCCTCCATCGGCGCGACGCGTACGGATGCATCCATAGAGTTGCTGTATGCCCGGCAGGCTGTAGTCACGGCTTGCGCGGCCTATGGTCTGCAGGCCATTGACATCGTGACGATCGACTTCAAAGACATCGAGCGAGTCCGTCAGGAGGCCGAATTCGGCGCGGTACTTGGTTTTAGCGGCAAACAGGTTGTTCATCCGAATCAGGTCACGCCCGTTCAGGCAGCTTTCACTCCAAGTGAAGAATCCATCGCCTATGCCAAAAGACTGGTTGAGGATTTCGAGTCTCATCAGAAAGAAGGGCGAGGAGCTTTTGCACTCGATGGAAAGATGATCGATATGCCGCTGTTGAAAAATGCTCAAAAAATTCTTGACCGGGCCAAAGCGGCGGGGAAAACATAACTTGCCTCCTGATGCCCTTACTGCGATTAGCAGGGTTTTCCAAAAGTTTCCATTTAGGCATTCAGAGGAAAGAGGACACACTATTCGATGTACTTCCCATACTGGTTTTGATAAAAGCATGTAGTCGTCAGAGATTGTATTTGACTTGTCGGGTTTCTCGGTTGAGGTTGGGGTTCGGATTCACGTTTGAGCTGCTCGGATCATGGGGGTAGACATGCTGTTTGAAAAAATCATACTCCAGTCGGCAGAATCGTTATCGGTGGCAATTTTGGCCCTGTTCATGTTGATCGTGCAGGCCGTATTCTTCTTAAGGAAACCTCAATTCACATGGTACGGATGGAGTGCGGCCGCCTCGTTTTCGGCCATGCTTTACGCGATCGGCATCTTCTTTATCAGGACGGATCGCCCCTGTTTCCCCAAGGTTTGATCGGATTTTACCAAAGATTTTAGCGGTGCGGATATCAAAAGAAAGAGCGGTGATCTCAGGGAGAATGAGAAGCCCCCGGGAGATTCCGGTTCACCTTGCAAGTCAGGGGTATGCCCTGCCTGAGGGAGGCGAAGCAGGTCATGCACTCATCACAAAGGGTAATCTCATCAGCCTTCCCTGCGAGGATCTTGCCTGCCGAATCGGGATCGGCAATCATCTGGCGGCCTATGGCGACCACATCTACCAGCGAATCATGAACCGATTCGGCGGCCACATCCCCATCCCCAAGTTTACCAACCGCGATTACCGGAAGGCCTGCCGCTTCCCTGATCCTCGCAGTGAGCGGGACATTTGCCCCGGCGGGCTCATCCTCTGGAAAGGCGGAAGCCGGGACAAGGAAGCGTTGCCCGTCTACTTCCCGCCAGGAACCCTGGGAAATTAAGGAGACATCTAAGGCATCCACACCCTCATCGGCCAGGATTCGACTCACCGCAAGGGTATCCTCTACCGTCTGTCCTTTCTCCACTTTCTCCACAGCATTAAGACGAAAGAGGATGGGATAATCCTTTCCGAGCCTTTCC
>Ga0307425_1000139_pt1 | contig 42329 bp, 27 predicted proteins | sample SalMarWE160330MG_FD_202152 | JGI IMG/M metagenome (GOLD analysis project Ga0307425, IMG submission 202152) | Salt marsh sediment microbial communities from the Plum Island Ecosystem LTER, Massachusetts, United States - WE1603-30 | ecosystem: Environmental > Aquatic > Marine > Intertidal zone >... | reverse complement strand
CGAACTTGAGGCGCATAAAAGCTCCAGCTCTGCCTGAAATTTCTCAGATGCGCGTGCTCAAGCATTTTCTCCGGCTTTCCCAACACTGCCTGGGTGCAGACCTGAATGTCGACATAGGGCAGGGAACATGCACGATGAAGTACAGTCCCAAGATCAACGAGGTCTTCGTGCGAATGCCTGAAGTCGCAGATCTTCACCCCTGGCAGGATAAGGAAACTGTCCAGGGAGCTCTGGAGATCATTTATAAAGTGGACACGTTTCTGAGAGAGATCTCAGGTCTGGCTCAGTTTACTTTTCAGCCTGGAGGGGGATCTGCAGCTATTCTGGCTATGGCTTCGATCATTTACGCCTATCACGAGTCGAGAGGAGAAGCTCGCGAAAGGGATGAGATCATCACGACGATATTTTCACATCCATCAGACGCAGCCGCGGCAGCTGTTAAAGGGTTCAAAATGATCACTCTTTATCCTGATGAGGATGGACTGCCCGACGTGGAGGCTTTGAAAAAGGCTCTCTCTGAACGTACGGCAGGATTATTGATCACTAATCCTGAAGACACAGGGATCTTTAATCCCAAGATTGATCTGTTCACAAAACTCGTTCATGAAGTTGGGGGGCTCTGTGGCTATGATCAGGCCAATGCCAACGGAATCCTGGGCATTACGAGAGCGCGGGAGGCTGATTTTGACATGTGTTTTTTTAATCTTCACAAAACTTTCTCATCCCCTCATGGATGTGGTGGCCCTGCAGTCGGAGCGCTCGGTGTGAAGGGCAAACTCAAAAATTACCTGCCTGTTCCCATAGTGGAGTCCAATGGCAAGAACTATTCTGTGAACTTTGAGTTACCCAACACAATAGGCAAAGTGAGAGCCTACTTTGGAGTTTTCCCTGCTGTTTTGCGCGCCTATGCCTGGATCATGAGTTTGGGTTCTGATGGCCTTAAAGAGGCTGCTCGTGTGGCTGTTCTCAACAACAACTATGTGCTGAAGAAAATCAAGGGCCTCAGGGGTGCGAGTGCACCCTATGCTGAGGGCCACCACCGGATCGAGCAAGTCCGATACAGTTGGAAGAGATTGATGGAGGAGACGGGTGTCACCACTGAGGATGTGATCTGCCGTATGGCAGATTTTAGTTTTCATCTCTGGACGAGCCATCATCCGTTCGTCGTGCCCGAACCGTTCACCGTCGAACCGACAGAATCCTATTCCAAGGATGAACTGGATGAATATATTTCAGGATTGGAAAGAGTCGTCGAGGAAGCCTACGAGAATCCGGACAAAGTGAAAAAGGCTCCTTACAACAGCGTCGTCCACAAGATCGACACGAGCACGCTGGATGATCCTAAAAAATGGGCTATCACCTGGAGAGCCTACTTAAAAAAACACAAAACCTGACCTCTCGATCGACTCGAGAATGATTCAGCTCGTCATTAATGGAGGGAAGATGATCAAGGAAAAAAATTCACTGAAAGCGGTCCTTCTTTTTTTGGGATTGGCGTTGATTTTGTGTTTTTTTTCTTGTCAAAAGGCAGATAAAGAAAAGGTTGAACCGGGTGTGCAACAACAGGATTTTGTTGAAACAAAAGAACAGAAAGATAGGCGCATGAAATGGTGGAGGGAGGCCCGCTTTGGGTTGTTCATCCATTGGGGATTGTACGCGGTTCCGGCAGGGGAATGGAAAGGGGAGACAAACCACGCGGAATGGATCCTGACAACAGCTCAAATTCCTGTCGAGCAGTATGAGCAATTCGCATTCCAATTCAATCCTACCGCATTTAGCGCTGCACAATGGGTGAAATATGCCAAAGATGCCGGCATGAAATACATCGTGATCACGAGCAAGCATCACGATGGATTCTGTCTTTTCGATTCGAAATACACAGATTACGATGTGATCGATGCCACCCCGTTCAAGCGGGATGTTTTAAAGGAGCTTGCCGAAGAGTGCCGGAGACAAGGACTCAAGATGTGCTTCTACCATTCGATCATGGATTGGCACCATCCGGATTATCTTCCGCGCCGCAGCTGGGAGGCCCGCTCCTCTGAGGGTGCGGACTTTGAGACGTATGTGGATTATATGAAGAAGCAGATCGCGGAATTGCTCACAAATTATGGTGAGCTCGGAGTCTTGTGGTTCGATGGAGAGTGGGAATACACTTGGGAGGAAGAGCGGGGGAGAGACCTCTACGCCCATGTTCGCTCCTTCCAGCCCGGAATCATTGTCAATAACAGAGTGGGGAAGGGCCGTGCAGGGATGGCCGGAACTTACGATCCAGAGACATCGGTGGGAGATTTTGGGACTCCGGAACAGGAGATCCCTACCACGGGGCTCGATTATGATTGGGAAACATGTATGACCATGAACGACCATTGGGGTTTCAATAAAAATGACAACAACTGGAAGTCTGAAGAAGACTTGATCAGGAAACTTGTGGATATCGCCAGCAAGGGGGGGAATTTTCTGCTGAATGTGGGTCCCACAGCCGAAGGACTGTTCCCTCAACCGAGCGTTGAGCGGCTGCAATCCATGGGCAAATGGCTGAGTGTCAACGGGGAGAGCATTTATGGGACGAAAGCGAGCGAGTTCGAGAGCTTGGAATGGGGACGGTCGACCACCAAGCAAAACAAATTGTACTTCCACGTGTTTGATTGGCCAACAGAGGGAAAACTCGTTGTCCCCGGATTGATCACACCGGTCGAATCAGCCTATCTTTTAGATGCACCCGACACAGAACTGGAGACAACGCTTTACCCGGATTCAACTGTAATCTCTTTGCCTGGAAAAGCACCCGATCCCATCGTAACTGTGATCTGTTGCGCCTTCGCTGGCGAGCCAGAAGTGGTTCGATCTCCCAAAATTATGGCGGAGAGCGATATCTTTTGTGACGGCATGGACGTCTTCCTCACAAGCAATCTGGAAAACGTGGAGATTCGATACACTCTGGATGGAAAAGATCCGAATAAGGATTCGCCTCAATACCTAAATCCCATTTCGTTGAGAGAGACGACCAATGTCAAATGCCGCATATTCCGTGACGGGCAGGCTATAAGCCCTCAATCTGAGAAGTCCTACCAAAAGGTGATCCCACGACGATCGGAACAAAAACTCAAACTCACTCAGGGCCTTGAATATGCCTATTACGAGGGAGAGTGGGCAAAAATGCCTGATTTTTCCTCCCTCGTCCCTATAGCATCAGGACACATCCGCCAGTTTGATCTCAACCCAAGGAAGAGCATGGAGAATTTTGCGTTTACATACAAAGGGTATGTTACTGTGAAAAAGCGCGGAGTGTATAGATTCGCTCTGACGTCCGATGATGGAAGCCGTTTGTTCATCGGTAATGAGCTCGTCGTAGATAACGATGGCCTGCATGGAGCCAAGGCAGTTGTGGGACGCATCGCGCTTGAAGCGGGCGCTCACCCCATTGCCGTGGAATTCTTCCAGCGAAGCGGCGGCCTGGATCTCTTACTGGAGTATTCAGGCCCGGAACTTCCCGATCAAGTCATTCCGGCATCAGCACTTTTCACCGTGAAGACCTCCTCAAATGGATAAGATATCCTATCAATGGGAGTAAATGAATGACTGCAAAAACGGCATTCGGCTTGGCATGCTTTTTGATTTGTGTATAATTCGATTGAAGGACTGAGCCTGATGAGGAGTTTGGAAAAGAGGATCTTGGAAATAGGCAAGAGCAAGACATTTAGAAAAGATGAGTTTTTATTCCATGCCGATGATCCAGCGAACGGCTTTTTTTATCTCCAAGCGGGTGAGATCCGGGTCTTCAAAATGGACGAACAGGGGAAAGAACTGGAAGTCGTCCGGCTGAATCCGGGTGATTTTTTTGGGGAGGCCATTGTCTTTGTGCAGGACAAATTCCCCTCCTATGCTCAGGCTGTCAAGGATTCTCGGGCTGTGTTTTTTGAAAAGACTTCTTTTTTTCAGAGATTGGAAAAAGACCCGGCTATCGGAAAATTCTTTCTTCGTTTACTCGCAAAAAAGTGTGTGGTGCTGAATAATCGGATCGAGGCCTTGGAAATGAGAACTGTACGACAGAGGCTGATCCAGTACCTGATCACAAACTGCGGAGGCAATGTCTCCTGCTCAATCAAATTACCCATGAAGAAAGGTGAGCTTGCCAAGCTCCTGGGTACGATCAGCGAGACACTCTCAAGGAATCTGAAACAACTCCAGGAGGAGGGACTCATTGCCGTGGAAGGGCAGAGCATTCATATCGTGGACTGTCCGCGCCTGAAGGATGAGCTGGAAGAGATCCTATAGGACATAACAAGAAATATCCTCTATTCCCCGTCCAAGATAGTCATTTCCAAATTCTTGACTTAAGTCAAGGAATCCCCATCGATTATGAGTTATCCTTGAAGAAGTATTCTAATTTAAGGAGACAAAAAACATGGCCAAACGAAAGATCATCGAGATAGACCGGGACTTGTGTGATGGGTGCGGCCTGTGTACAGAGGCCTGTGCAGAGGGTGCACTCGTCCTGGATAATGAAGGCAAGGCTGTTTTGGCGAAAGAGATTTTCTGCGATGGAATGGGTGCGTGTTTGGATGTTTGCCCCACTGACGCTCTTAAGATCATCGAAAGAGAAAGTGAAAAATACGACCCGAAGTCCACATACGAGCATGTCTTGAAGACAAGAAGCAAGGAAGCAGCAGCGCATGTGCACGGCATCGGATGTGATCAAGACCAGCCAGAGGCATCTGCACATTCAGGCAGTAATGCGCGCGCACCTCATGTGGGTATGGGAGGATGTCCGGGGAGTTTGGCTCGGGAGATCCACAGGAATGGAGAAATTCAGGCCCAACAAACAGTCTCGGCAACCTCCGAACTGACCCAGTGGCCCATTCAGCTCCACCTCGTCTCACCCTTTGCGCCGTATTTCAACAACAGCGATCTCCTTATCGCAGCGGATTGCACAGCCTTTTCCATTGGCAGTTTCCATCAAGACCTTCTGAAAGGGAAGAAGCTGATCATCGCCTGCCCCAAACTGGACGACACATCCAACTATATCGAGAAGCTGGCCGAGATCCTTAAAAACAACACAATATATTCCCTGACTGTGGCAACGATGGTCGTTCCCTGTTGTTCTGGATTGGAACACATCGTGGATAGAGCTGTGGAGCTATCAGAGACGAATATCCGTGTGAAAAAGGTCAAGGTGGGAATCGACGGGCAGATGATTTATCCTTCATAGTGTGATGGGACCGTTTTCCAAACGGTCCGCTTGGGGAACTGCCTCTACATCGGCTCGGTCCATTCGGGAAATGGACCCTACTTATTTTTCTCATTGACATGATGCGGAAATTTTTTATTTAATGAGGGCAACGTAATACTCAGAGGTCAGAATGAAATGGTTAAAAATTTTTCTTTCTGCCTATGCACTTTAATCAAGTAGACACAACATATAGTTATTTATGAAGAAAAATATCTTCCAGAGACAGGATCAATTGTCACAGCCTGTTGCACGAGACGAAAAAACAGTTTTCCTCTCGATCCTAAGGTTCTACGATTGAAACGAAAGGTAAATTCATCCAAATAATAATCAAGATGCGAGATCTGAACAGCTCCCTGATGGGTACCCAACAACCACCGTTTGAGCAAAGAAACTACTGTATTGCATCTAGGCAACAACTTTTCGCCGACGCCGGCCTCTTCGCGGACGATTTCGTGGATGTATCCTATCGAGGCCAACCGTTTATAACCAAGCCACCCATCCGTGCGGACTGTGCTCTCCGATACCACTGTATCCTGTACGGCCTTCTCCAAGCTGTTCCCAGAAGCATCCGACACACGCTGCAGTCGGATACGACCGATACGTGTACCGTCCAATTGAACGACAACAACAACCAAGGCTTTACCCGCAGCACCTCGGCCACGTTTCCCTGGCTTTCCCCCTCCGATATAAGTCTCATCTACCTCCACGATACCAGAAAGCCGATCACGACTAGGACGAACCATAGCCAGCCGAAGCTTGTGCATCCACGTCCATGCCGTGCGGTAACTACCCAAACCCAGAGCCCGCTGCAAACCCAATGCGCTAATTCCGTATTTTTGATTTGTTACGTACCACATCGCACGAAACCACAATTGCAATGGCATATGAGTTCTGTGAAAAATCGTCCCTGCGGTGACAGAGGTCTCAAGACCGCAATTTTTGCAGTGGAACAAGTCCCGGATTGTCTTCCAAGCTTCTTTATGCTGACACTGTGGGCATATGAATCCCTCTGGCCACCGAGATCGAATAAGATATTCCTGGCAAGCTTCTTCGCTGTTAAATTGTGTTTCAAATTCCATAATAGTTTTCGGGTAATCTTCCATACCCGTATATACTATATCTTGGGACTACTTGAGTAAAGTGCATAGGCAGATTTTTCTTTTTACGCTTCTGGTGATTTTTAGCACACACTGCGAAAAATCAAGCATCCCCAAAGCCACTCGAGTTGGAGAGAAGGCTGTAGAATCCATCCCATTCAGTTCTGATTCAATTAATATCGAAGGGGATTTGAAGAGCTTTTAAGCATCGTGGACATCAAAGGAGATCGAAAGAGGTGTGGAGTTGATCAATCTCCGCCTGACGTCTCCGACCTATGCGACACCACCTCGATTCTCGGTTAGGTGGAATTTTCCCTCTCTTGATATCTTATCCTTCTGGAATTCCAACATCAGTGTGGACAAAGTGAATTATTATAGAAACCGGGTCACATCCAGAGCCTCCAGTCAAGCTCCAGTGAGCGCGTTCCTGAACGGCGAAGATATGAACAGGTTCACCTTTGCTTGCTCCGATGCCCTCAACAAGATCAACCTGCAATCTTATCTGAAGGAAGAAGACGCCAAGTTTTATTGTGCCCTCGTATTCTTTGATGAAAAGATCCCCCCGCTTAAAGAATATACCGTTCAGATCCGTATCGATACTAGGGATGTTCCTTATTACCAAGCGCTCCATGACGTCTCGGAATGGTGGGCCGTGCAGGAGAATTATACGCCCGCTCCTGTGCCTGACCAGGCCAGATGGCCGATGTATTCCACCTGGTACAGTTTCCACCAGAACGTGACTGCAGATGAAGTGTTCGAAGAGTGCACGATCGCCAAAAAATTGGGCTTCGAAGCGGTGATCGTGGATGATGGGTGGCAAACACTCGACAGCCAGCGTGGGTATGCCTTCACCGGCGATTGGGAGCCGGTCCGGATCCCAGAAATGAAGTCCTTTGTGGAAAACGTGCATTCGCTGGGGATGAAATTTCTCCTCTGGTATTCTCTCCCTTTTATCGGGGAGAACTCAAAGAACTATCAGAGATTCAGGGGCAGATATCTCACCTATTGGGATGGTCAGGGAGTGTACGTGCTTGACCCCCGCTATCCTGAAGTCAGAGAGTTTATTATCAACACCTATGAGAAAGCCTTGAATGAATGGGATCTGGATGGGTTTAAACTGGATTTTATCGCTCGGTTCGCCTCCAATGAACAGACAGTCTTGACAGCTTCAGAGGGCAGAGACTATGCGTCTGTCAACGAAGCGGTGGACAAACTGATGACCGATGTGATGGCGCGATTGAGAGCTGTAAAGCCCGATGTTTTGATTGAGTTTCGTCAGCCTTACATCGGGCCTCTCATGCGGAAATACGGAAACATGTTCCGGGCCACGGATTGCCCGAACAATGCTGTGATCAACAGAGCGAGAACCACAGACATCAGGTTGCTCTGCGGAAATACGGCCGTTCATTCCGATATGTTCATGTGGCAAAAAAACGAGCCTGTCAAGTCAGCTGCTCTCCAAATACTCAACATTATTTTCAGCGTGCCGCAGCTTTCTGTCCGTTTGGATTCGCTCCCAGATGACCAACTGAAAATGATTCGGTTCTGGATCAACTATTGGCGACAAAACAGGGATGTGCTGCTCGATGGCGAATTTATCCCCCTTAACCCGGGTGCCGTCTATCCGATGCTTATAGCCAAATCACGAGAGAAAACAATTGTGGGTCTTTACAATGATATGGTCATCACCTTGAATGGGGAAAAGTGTGAGAATCTGGACGTGGTTAACGCTAAGAGGAGCGAGCAAGTTGTTGTCCATATGACTCAAGGGATGGGAAAAGTGAACTTGGTCACCTATGATTGTTTAGGGAATATCCTTCTCAATCGGACATTGACACTTAAGAAAGGGGTCCACAAATTTTTGGTTCCTTCTTCCGGGCTTCTTACGATCACAAAAAAATGACTCTGGAACTCCAATGGGATAGCTATCTAAAAGGACTAAAGCTTTAGGCCTGAGCGAGTGAACACAAAAATACGGTATCGATGTGCCGGCGTCATCTTCAATCATACTTTACCGAACAACCGTATGGTGAGCTGGTCTTTATTGAGACTTCCTTGCCGGCCAGCAGTTCATTCAAAGCCTTTGCGACGTAATTGGTGGCCTTGTCGATATCTAACGGATCAGTTGATGGTTTGTTGTCGATGCCGCCGTTGTAGACGAGAATCCCTTCTTTATTGATGATGAACATATGCGGAGTGGTCTTCGCCCCATATTTTTTTCCCACACTTCCCAGTGGATCGAGGAGAACAGCTGTCGGGTGGGCGTTTGTGCTTTTTGTCAGATCATTAGCCTTATCGGGAGTGCAAAATCCCTGCTTTCCAGGAGCAGAGGAAATAACCGAGAGCCAGATCACATCTCTTCCAGTGTAGATCTTCTGCAGCTTCTGCATGTTGCCGCTTCCGTAATGTTTTTTAACAAAGGGGCAATCGTGGTTGAGCCATTCGAGAACGACGATCTTCCCTTTATAGGCAGAAAGTGCATGGGTGACTCCATTTGAGTCATTACACACAAAATCTGGCGCTGGTTCACCCACAGGTGCCTCTATGGCCATCAAATTCATGCCTAGGATTGTAAAAAATACACATGAAAACAGCACAAGTTTTTTCATCGGGAAACCTCCTTTTATGTTTTTTTATCTTCCTTCTTAATTTGTACGCAGGGCACAACAATACGGAGAGCTCTTTTTTCAGAGACGTGAGACCAACTTTTATCGGAAACCAAAACTCCTTGGATTTCTGTAGGAATTTCTCGGACGAGCTTGGATAGTCCAACCTGGATGGAATATCCTTCCTCAACTTTTCGAAATATCTGAGGTTTGGCATAGTTGAAAAGCCCCATTTGTTCCGGGAAGAAACTAATGTGTGTGAAGTCGCTCTCGAACCAGAAAGGTGAAGTAATGCGGATAGTAGCTTGATCACCATCGGTGAATACCTGGATCCCCCAATCCATCAGGCTTATGGGCAGCTTCTTGCGAGCTTCAGCAAATTTTATGGCCCAGCGCGAATCGGCTGAGGCAGCATTTTTTACAGGGAGATCCATCACTAAATCCGCATGACCAGGAAGACATTCATCCTTACAGACTAGCCAGTCTACACGTGCAGAGATTCTTATTGTCTCATCGGGTTTGATCATCTGAGAAGCCTTGATTTCTGTGATCAGCAACACTTCCTGTTCATACCCGAAGTTCACAATTGTGTCTGTTCCCAATCGATTTGGATAAGGCCATTGGATGCCGCCGGGAACGAAGCCCGGCGGAAGGTCCCACGCTACAGTTGTGGGTAAGCCTGAATCACCCGGATTAAGCCAATATGTGTGCCAGCCTTTTTCCATTTCAAGGAGCAGCCCCACATGGAATGATGCTCCCGGCTGAATGGATTCGACTTCAGAAACAAGGTGCGCCTTCACAGGCTCGGATGGTTGGATGTCACTTCCGAGCAAATTCATGCCTATGAGCCCATGAGCAGAGAGAAGAAGAAAAAAAATTATTCTCATCTTAAATTTACTAATATCATAGGAATTATAAAAATTCAAGCCATTGAGGAATATCGTAAACAACCTTATTTTCGTGATAAGGGCATTAGAGGTAAAAAAAGGGGAGTCACTGTCCTTATGAGTCGGATGGTGGCGGGCGGGGGGATCTTCGACGGATATTGACTGTGACGAACTCCTGCTATTATCATTTGACTTGAGAGCATCACGGAAATAAGGATGCTTCCAGGAATATCTGACTAAAATAATGGAATCGCTTGCTTTCTGGAGTCTATCTCTTGGTATAATGTGCCTATATTGACGCTAATGCAGCTATCAATCAACCCGAACAGGTATTTCGCATTATGGCGGAGATCAATTGCCACTTCTAACACACTGAATTATTCATAGAGGTTGTCGATAAAACACTTGGATTTCAGTGATAGACTTGCTAGACATGATCACCCTTGATTCAAATAGTACGTTTCGCTTCATGGGGCACAACCTTGCAGTGGCGCTATCCCATACGGGCTATCACTCGACGTGTGCATTGGCCAGGTAGATATCTTAATGAAAAAAGTCGGACTTATCGTTAATCCTATAGCCGGAATGGGGGGGAGAGTTGGTCTGAAGGGAACGGATGGCCCGGATATTCTGAGGAAAGCCTTAAAACTGGGAGCCATTCCCGTCGCTCAAGTTCGGACCGCTGAGGCCCTCAATTTATTGCTGCCCCTTAGAGATTCCTTCACTCTTTTTACCGGTGCCAAAAAAATGGGTGAGGAAACAGCTCTTCGTTGTGGCTATGTTCCACGAGTTATCAATGGCATTTCTTCGTCCTTCACGACAGCCCGGGATACACAGAGAATCGCCCGGGTCATGCGGGATGAAGAAATGAATATCCTGCTTTTTGCTGGAGGCGATGGGACCGCTCGCGATGTCTTTTCAGCGATCGGGGACACAGCAGTGGTTTTAGGTATCCCGACAGGGGTGAAGGTCCATTCTGCCGTCTTTGCCCGGAATCCCACTGCCGCCGGGGAACTGTGTGCGCTCTATCTTCGGGAACAGGCGAAAAAAGTTTGTGACGCCGAAGTCATGGACATCAATGAAGACGACTTCCGCCAAGGGATTTTATCGGCGCAATTGTTCGGATATCTCAAAATTCCCTACAGAAGCCGTTATGTTCAGCGTTTAAAATCGGGAAGTTCTCCTGACGAAAAATATGCGCAGGAAGCCATTGCCGCATCGATTGTCGAAAGTATGGATGACGCTTATCACTATGTCATTGGCCCGGGAACGACCACACGAGCCATCATGGAGAGACTGAGGCTGGATTATTCTTTGCTGGGCATTGATATCATTTATCAGAAAAAGCTGGTGGGCAAAGATTTGAACGAAGCGCAAATTTTGAAACAAATTAGAGGAAGACAAAACATGCTGATCCTCACGCCCATCGGTGGCCAGGGGTATCTGTTGGGACGGGGGAATCAGCAACTGAGCCCAGAAGTTATCGCCGTTGTCGGAAAGGCAAATATCCTGATCGTAGCCACGCCGAACAAGATTCATTCGCTCAAAGGGCAGCCCCTCTTAGTCGATACAGGAGATCAGGATACGGATCGACTTTTGAGCGATTATTTTCGGGTGTTCACCGGTTACCGCGATTCCATTATCTATAGGGTCAAACACTGACGCAACCTCTTCAGTCTAATAGTTTTCCTGATCGAAGAGAGCATGGCTATTTTTGATGCGTTTGACTTGGAAATAGTCCTTTGTTATAAGTTTTCCTTACCGTTGAGGAGCAAAACAATGAAAAAGGCACTTGTTTGTGGTGCAGGTGGTTTTATCGGGAGCCATCTGGCAAAGAGGTTGAAGAAGGACGGGTATTGGGTGCGTGGGGTGGATTTAAAGAAGCCCGAATTCAGTGTGACGGCGGCTGATGAATTTCTCTTACTCGATCTCAGAGAGCCGAATAACTGTTTGACATCCGTCACGACGCCTGAAGGAATCCCTTTTGATGAAGTCTACCAGCTCGCGGCAGATATGGGAGGGATGGGTTTCATCGAAACCTCTGAGTGCGCAATCATGAGAAACAGTGCACTGATAAACATTCACATGATCCATTCCAGCATAGAAATGGGAGTGAAACGCTACTTTTTCTCGTCTTCGGCGTGTGTTTACAGGGATATGAAAGCTGATGAACCGGAATTGGCGGAGGAAGAGGCCTATCCAGCACATCCCGATAATGAGTATGGTTGGGAGAAGCTTTATGCCGAGCGAATGGCGATGGCTCATGGGAAAAAATATGATATACCCGTACGCATCGCCCGTTTCCAGAACACTTACGGGCCTGAAGGGACCTGGCGAGGAGGTAGGGAGAAGGCGCCTGCAGCAATATGTCGGAAAGTCGCCGAGGTCGAAGACGGGGGGATCATAGAAATCTGGGGCGATGGGACGGCTATGAGGGCTTACACATACATCGACGATCTGATCGAAGGGATCATGGTGCTCATGCACTCTGACCTGGAGAATGGCGTAAACATGGGACGTCAGGAGTATGTCTCTGTCAACGAATTGGTGGATACAATCGCTGAGGTCGCAGGAAAGAAAATCCACATCCGACACGTGGAAGGTCCTGTAGGTGTGGAGGCGAGGAACTTCCGCATCGATAAAATCCGAGGAATCGGGTGGCAATCCCAGTTTTCACTCAAAGAGGGAATTGAACGAACCTATCCGTGGGTTAAAGCCCAGGTGGAGGCCAGTACGAGGAGTGAGTGATCGCTCATAAAGGCATGCGGTTCTTTCCGGTCTATTGTCTCGCACAAAGCCCATATACTGAGAGCAAATATGTCTGAAGTGTTAAAACCCTGGGATTATCTTATCCTCACGGCATCCAATCCGGAACAGGCATCTGCATACAGAAACCAGCTTGACACGAGACAGAAGCTGGGATTTCTATCGGGGGTAAAAAATATCCTGGTCGTCTCGGACCCAGATGACCATCGTGTGGGGAGCGCAGGGAGTACGATCTCTTGTTTGATGAAGATCCTTGACCATGAGCTGGCACATATTGGTCCTAGTGCAACGCCGAACTCTCCAGATCTCTGGACAGAAAAACTGGTAAAATTGCGCATTTTGATCATTCACGCCGGAGGGGATTCCAAACGATTGCCGGCCTACGGGCCCTATGGCAAAGCATTCATTCCCTTGCCCGGGGAATCCGATCGTGTTTTGGGTCCGACAATTTTTGATCGGCAGCTCCCGGTTTATCTCAGACTCCCCGAAGGGTCCGCTGGCAAAGGGCAGATTGTTGTCACGACTGGGGACGTGCTCTTGGATTTTGACACATCAGAGATCCAATTTGCTGAAGATGGGATCACTGGAGTAGGCTGTCTGGCTGTGCCCGAATTAGCGAGGAACCACGGCGTTTTTGTTTCCAATGAAGACGGCTCTGTAAGGCTCTTTCTTCAGAAGCCGTCTGTTTCGGAGCTGATTGAAAGGGGAGCCGTCAATCAAGAGGGCAATTCTCTTCTTGACATCGGTATTTTGAATTTTAACTCGGAGTCAGCCGTGAAGCTCTTGAGCTTGGCCGAGGTTCAGTGGAGTTCCCAAGAAGGATTCACATGGAATGGCCCCATCACAAATGCGATCAGCGAAGTCGGTCTTGACCTCTATCGCGAGGTATGCTGTGCCATGGGAACAGATGTGGATTTCTCCCAGTATAGAAAGACCATCGTTGAGAGCGGGACCCATATGGAGGAGTCCTGTCTCAGACGAATATTTGAGACGATGTCAGCCACTCCATTTTCAGTGCAAACCCTATCCAGATGTGATTTTTTGCATTTTGGCACGATGCGCCAGCTCCTGTTAAGCGGGATAGAGCTGGTGCGCAAAGGTCACGGATACCAAACCAAAGAGACCCTCGTGAGTGTCAACAACCAGATTTCGGACGATGGACTTATAAGTGGGCAAAATGCCTGGATCGAGGGCTGTCGCATCAACGCCGCTTTGGAGCTCGAGGGCGAAAATGGTGTGGTGGGTGTTGACATCGATGAGCCCTTGACCCTCCCTGGAAAAGCTTGCCTCGATGTTATCAAGGGAAGATTGCCCAACGGAGAGAGAGTCAGCTTTGTTCGCATCTACAGTATCGAGGACAGGATCAAAGATTCTGTTGCCTCGGGCGCGACGATCTGTGGTGTTCCCGGCCATGAGTGGATGAGGAGTTTAGACGCCACAGCCGAGGATCTCTGGGAAGAGGATCTCCCCCCCGAGGACAGGACGTTCTGGAATGCCAGGGTTTTTCCCGCAGTGGAAAAACCCCAGGAATATAAAGATTGGCTCTGGTTGTTCGATCCGCTGAAAGCTACCCCCAAAGAAAAGCACGCTTGGGACTCCAGGCAAAAATTCAGTTTCCAGGATATGGCGCGTTTGGTCGATCAAGATGAATTTTACACCCGGAGGATATCGCATCGATGCGGCATAATCCAGAAATCCTCAGGACGGATGTTTCAGCCGGAGAGTGAATTCTCTGCCCATGAGTTGGCCTTCCTGTTCGGTCAGCTCGATGAAGGAGCTTGTTCCCGATTTTTCGTTTCTCTCATCAGGGATATTCATAACCTTCAGGCCGATACTTCGATCCGTTCGGGATTGGCTCGCCTCAAACTTTCTCGTGTTCTTCATACAATGGGAGCTTCTATCAGGATATCCGGAGAGGATTATGGAGTTTCCTGGAAAAAAATATTGCCTGAACTTCAAGGAAAATTGAATGAATCCGAGATAATCTGGCTCGAGTCTTTTGGCTTGGATATCCAAGGGATGTTGAATCCTGATGACTGGATCCGAAGATTACAGAAGAGCGCTTTTACAAACTTGAGCCAGACCATTGTGATGAGCGAGAAAAAAAAGGACATCCAACCTCAAAACATCCTGCGCACAGATGAAATCATCTGGGGTAGGGCGCCGGTGCGTCTGGATCTCGGGGGCGGATGGACAGATACACCTCCCTATACCCTGGAACATGGAGGAAGAGTACTCAACGCCGCCGTCAACCTTAACGATCAGCCTCCGATCCACGTCTATGCCCGACGGATCGATGCTCTTGAGATTCGTATTGCTTCGATCGATCACGGAGTGAGAGTCACTGTGAATACGCTTGAAGAGTTGTTGGATTACCGCCAACCGACCAGCGAGTTTGCCCTAGCAAAAGCGGCTCTGGCCTTATCAGGGCTCGCTCCAGACAGAGCTACCTGGCCTAAAAGCGCTTCAACGTTGCACGATATTCTGCAGCTCTTTGGAGGAGGTATCGAGTTGACCACACTTGCCGCAATCCCCAGCGGGAGCGGGCTTGGGACCTCCAGCATCATGGGCGCTGTTCTGATGTCTGTCATCCATCGCATGATGGGCCGGGAGTTGTCCCACAGAGAGCTTTTTCATGGCGTTCTGCAGCTGGAGCAGGAACTCACCACTGGAGGAGGATGGCAAGACCAAATCGGCGGCACGATCCCAGGAGTTAAGATGATCGAATCCGGCCCGGGAATTGTTCCTGATCCCAAAATCCACCCCGTTCTTCCCGATCTTCTCGATCCAAACGCCAATGGCGGGAAGACGTTATTGTATTACACTGGGATGCAGCGCCTTGCGAAGAACATCCTGAGGAATGTTGTGGGCCATTACTTGGACCGTGACCGTAGATCCATAGCCACATTGAGGGAACTCCACTCGCTTCCGCCACTGATCAAAGAGGCTTTGATCAAAAAAGACATGCCATTGTTTGGTGAAACGATCGATATCGCCTGGCAGCTGAACAAAGAGATAGACCCGAATTCGTCAAACTGTGCCATTGAGGATATTCTCAGTTCAATCAAGCCCTTTGTGTACGGGGCGAAGCTTCTGGGTGCGGGTGGAGGGGGATTCCTCTTAGTGATCTGTAGAACCCCCGAAGATGCCGCCGGGGCACGGCGACTGCTGGAAGCCAATCCTCCAAACGCGTTGGCCCGCTTCTTCGAATATAAAATCAGCCACAAAGGCCTCGAGGTCACTGTCTGCTGATATATTTTTTGGCTATCGGTTAAAGCGGAATAGACGAATAAACAATCGGGCAGGAGAATAGACTGTAAGGAGGGATCCTATTGCAGAGGGTGCAGCGTTTCGGAAGTTTGATCAAATTGAGGCCGGAATTCGAGGAGAGATATATCATCCTGCATAAACACACGTTTCCCGGGGTACTCAAACGCATCCGTGATTCCAATATCCGGAACTACTCCATATTCCTTCGGGAGGAAATGCTTTTCTCTTTTTATGAATACATCGGACAAGATCACGATGTAGATATACGACAAATTGGTAAAGATACGATAACTCAAGAGTGGTGGAAATTGACAGACCCGATGCAGGAACCACTAACCTCCCGAAAAGAAGGGGAGTGGTGGGCCTCGATGGATGAAGTCTTTTTTTTTTCAAAATCAGAATTCCCTTCCGCAGGCTCCCGAAGATTGGCTTTTGTGACCGAAGAGGGATCTGTCCAAGAGCGTAAAATACGTATCTCAGAAAGCGTGTTGATCGCCTCTGCTATCCAAAAACTTGCCGTTTATCATAAAGATGGACATCTCTATCTCTATAGTGAGTCCATTGAAACATCCGGCTTATCTCAGATTGGCACAAGCGAAGGTGTCGTTGAGAGATTCCTCTCTCAACTATCTTATGAGAGGCAACGATATCAATGGAATGGAATGAGAGAAGTCTTCCGCACAGCGTAATGCTGAAAATTTTGCTTAACGGAAGTATTCTCGAAAAATAAATCGTTAAAAATGAGCCAACAGGGCCGGCATCCAGGGCGTTGTCAATTGAGAATATTCAGTATATACTTCACGAAGCGTTCGGGATACGTCTTGCACTCCAGGCGTTTTTTAATGAGGAGAGAAAATATGCGGAGGTTGAAGATTGCGTTGATGGCAGTCCTCGTGAGTGGGCTTCTTTTTGCCTGCGGCAAGAATAAAACAGATGAACAAAAGGTCACGATCGCAGTCATCCCTAAAGGAACGACTCATGTTTTCTGGGAATCTGTGCATGCGGGTGCCATAAAAGCATCTGTGGAGCTCGATGTCGGTATCAACTGGGTGGGCCCAGAAAAAGAGGACGACAGACAACAGCAGATCGCTGTTGTTGACAACCAAGTCCTGAACAAAGTTTCCGGGATCGTTCTGGCCCCCTTGGACGCCATGGCGCTGCGAAGGCCTGTGCGAGATGCCGTGAGGAGGAATATTCCCGTGATCATCATAGACTCGGATCTTTATGAATCTGAGGATGTCTACACGAGTTTCATCGCTACAGACAACAGGAGAGGAGGCCGTATTGCCGGCAGAAAGATGGGCGAATTCCTCGAAGGCAAAGGACGGGTTGTGCTTCTTCGCTACATGGAGGGCTCGGCCAGCACCACCAATCGTGAAGAAGGCTTTCTCGAATCGCTGAAGGAATTCCCGGAAATCACCCTCGTCAGTGACGAGCAATATGCGGGAGCAACCCGGGCACAGGCTCAGCAAGCCAGTGAAAACCTTCTCCTCCGTTTCAAAGACGAGAAGGGAGATTTGACGATCGACGGACTCTTCTGCCCGAATGCATCTTCGACGTACGGAATGCTCCAGGCTCTGCGGAGACAGAGACAAACAGGAAAAATCGTTTTTATCGGGTTTGATTCCGATGAGCCGCTTGTAAAGGGGCTCGAGCAAGGGGAGATCAACGGGCTCGTTGTTCAGAATCCTTTCCAGATGGGATTCTTGGGTGTCAAGGTCATGCTCGACCATCTTCAAGGCAAACCTGTGGAAAAACGTATCGATACAGGGGTAACATTCGTGATTGCAGAAGATTTAAAAAAGCCCGAGATTCAGGAGTTGATAGACCCCAATCTCGAATATTGGCTCAGTCAAAAATAAAATCAGGAATCATGGCTCTTCCTTACCTCGATATGTGTGGCATTCATAAGCGATTTGGTGCCACTGTTGCACTCAATGGCGTGGATTTCAAAGTGATGGCCGGTGAAGTTCATGCCCTTGTGGGTGAAAATGGGGCTGGGAAGAGCACTCTGATGAAAGTTCTCTCCGGAGTGTATCCTCCAGACAAAGGCCACATGTCACTCGACGGACAGCCTTATCAGCCTCGCGACCCACTTGAGGCAAGACGGAGGGGAGTCGGTATGATCTACCAAGAGTTGACGCTAGCTCCACATCTCACTGTCGAGGAGAATATCCTTTTGGGGTTAGAGCCGGCGACATTCGGGATCATCTACCAAAAACAGGTGAGAAGGACAGCTCTTGCTGCACTTGAGCGTTTGGGACATCCTGAGATCAAGCCAGACAGAACAGTCGCCGAACTGTCCATCAGCGAGCAGCAGATCGTTGAGATCGCGCGTTCCCTCACCTTGGGCTGCCAGGCCCTGGTTTTTGATGAGCCCACAAGCACTCTCAATCAGCAAGATACGGAGAGACTTTTTGAAATCATCACGGAGCTTAAAAAACAGGAATTGGCCATCGTGTACATCTCCCATTTTTTGGAAGAAGTTCAGAGTGTTGCCGACCGCGTCACTGTCTTGCGAGACGGGGAAGTCATGGGGATACGGGATGCACAGGCAACCCGGTCGGAAGACATCGTCCGCTTGATGGTGGGACGGGAAGTCAGTGAGATGTACCCTCACTCGCTGCGCATGCGGGGAAAACCCGTCTTGGAGATACGGGATTTAGCTGGCATAGCCAAGCCCGAATCTGCGAGCCTCACCCTTCACCAAGGAGAGGTTCTTGGGATCGCTGGACTCGTGGGTGCGGGGAGAACAGAGCTTCTCCGTGTCATTTTCGGGTTAGAGCCTGTGCGCAGGGGCGAGATCAAGATTGGGATCTACATGGGTCCTGCATCTCCGGTAAAGAGGTGGATGCAGGGAGTGGGATTTCTCAGCGAAAACCGCAAAGACGAAGGCCTGATCCTCCAGATGGACCTTGCGGACAACGTCACAATGACCAACCTGGATCATTTCGGCCGCTGGGGGTTGATCAGGCCGAGACGCCAACATACTGCCGCACAGAAATGGATCGAACGTCTGGACATCCGGTGTCAAGGACCCACCCAGAGAGTCGAAGATATATCAGGCGGAAATCAACAGAAGATCGCCCTCGCGCGATTGTTGGAAAAGGATGTGGATGTGTTCCTGCTCGATGAACCCACCCGGGGCATTGATGTGGCCGCTAAGGCAAAGATTTATCAGATCATTGACGCCTTAACATCCTCTTCAACAGAGCCCAGCCAACCACCCAAGGCCATACTGATGACCAGCAGCTACTTCCCCGAGCTTCTCGGTGTGTGTGACCGGATTGCGGTGATGTGCCGGGGCCAACTCAGCTCTCCCAGACCAGTGAATGAACTGAATGAAGAGATCCTCATGAGGGCAGCGACAGGTCAGGGGGAGTAAAAAATTGAATTCATCAAAAATGTTGCGATTGCTGAACAGATTCGGCCCTTTTTTAGCCTTGATCCTCGTCTATGCTTTTTTTGCTTTCCTCAATCCACGCATTGTCACATTCACGGCTCTCGAGACTATTATTCAGCAGTCCGTCATCGTAGGTGTTGCCGCGATCGGGATGACTTTAGTGATCATCGCAGGAGGGATAGACCTCTCTGCAGGCTCGATCATAGCATTTGGTTCTGTCGTTGTCGCCCTTCTGATGGAGTCATTCGGCATGAATCCATTCCTTGCGGCATGTGGAGGGATTATTGCCGGTCTTGTCTGGGGGATGATCAATGGGTCATTGATCACGAGGCTCAGACTCGTGCCGTTTATCGTCACTCTGGGAACACTGTTGATCGTGCGTGGTTTTGCCAAGGGGCTATCCAGCAGCATGCCTATCGATGTCGGCTCCACATGGTTGAGCGATCTTCTGGCATCTCTTCCTGCCGACAAAAGATGGCAGCTTATCCCTCCTGGTGGGTGGCTTATGATAGGCCTTGCAGTATTCGTTGCCGGCCTTCTCAAATACACACGCTTGGGCCGGCACATCTTTGCCGTAGGCTCGAATGAACAGACGGCAAGGCTCTGTGGAGTGGCTGTGGAGAGAGTCAAGGTAGTGGTGTATGCCACGGCTGGTGCATTTTCTGGACTGGCGGGGCTGATGCTCATGTCTTACCAGGAACAGGGCGATCCAACGGGTGCTGTGGGGCTGGAGCTGGAGGTTATTGCGGCTGTTGTCATAGGAGGGGGGAGTCTATCCGGAGGTGAAGGATCCGTCTTTGGCAGTTTGATCGGAGCTGTGATCATGACGGTCATCCGTACGGGCTGTCAGCTGATGGGATGGCCGACATGGGTGACCCAGATCGTCACCGGAGGAGTGATCATTATCGCCGTAGCTGTTGACCGCATCCGTCATCGCAAACTCGCATAAATTGATATTGTGCGCTGTTTTAAAGAAGGGCTTGTACCGCATCCTCGGCCGCAAGTCTGTGGATATCATCAAAACAGGAGGATATAAGGTATAGGCGCTGGAGATCGAAGATGTGCTCCGGTCCTATCCCGCCATCAAGGATTGTGCCGTGATCGGCCTCGTTGATCCGGATTGGGGGCAAAGAGTGTGTGCGGCTTTGGTGCTGAAGAGCGAACAAGATATAAATTTAGATCTTTTGCATCTTTGGGTCAAAGATCGTTTGGCCAAATACAAAATTCCAAAAAGTTATATGATCTTGAAAGAGATGCCAAAAAATGCGATGGGCAAGGTCTCCAAGCCTGACCTCATCAAGCACTTTAAAAGGAAATTAGGGAAAATATAAACGGCGCTACGGATCAAGGATTCTTCGTCAGGGATTTCACTTTTGCCTTGAGCTCCTGTTGCTCCGGATTCATTTCCAGAGATTTGTTCCAAGCAGCAAGAGCTTCTTCTTTGTTTCCCAACCTGAAATAACACTCGCCGAGTGCATTGAGGATAGGGATATTCATACCGTAGTGGGTGGCGGCATCGCTCAACACAGAGATGGCGAGGTCGTATTCCCCGAGATTCAGGTAAGCTTGACCCAAAAAAAGATAGGTTTCATATCGAGGTGTGGGTAATTTCCGGAAGGGGAGCAGTATTGTTTTTGCTTTTTCGGCATAGCCACTACTTAAAAAGACGCGGGCCAGTGCAATAGCATAATCCTGTGAATTTGGCTCGCTGTGAAAAGCTCTCTCCAGATAGGAGAGGGATTTTTCAGTTTTCCCCTGGCTGTAATACTGTTTACCGAGAATAGAGGCATAGGAAGGATGAGAGGAAGGATGCAGAGTCTTTGAAAACACCCAGGGTCTCGGAAAATTCGCAACCGGCGTTATATCGAAATGTTCTTTTTTTGTATCCAGAATTCGATCGCCATTCTTTAGCGTCACCGTCAGCCAATACGTTCCGGGAGAAAGATTTTCCAGGGAAAATTCTTCGGTGATGCCTAAGTCTGTCCCGTATTCACTGACTTTTTTCTTATAGGAAAGGAGAGGCTCCTCCTGCTTGGAAATATCATAAAAGAGACTGCTGTTGGCTTTGAGTTCTGGACCCGCACCCAGGATTTGGAAGAACAAAAAAATGTGATCCTTCAGGAGAAAAATCTGATTTGGCTGAAACAACACCTGGTGATCTCCCAGTTTGAATGGCTTGAGGTTCGGGGATGTATTCGTTTCCTGTTGGTAGCCCAATAGAAGTTGGCTCAACCGAGGATTGGGTTCGTCTTCAGGAATGATTATCTCCCTTTCTAATGATGTGAATTCCTGAGAGGCTTCGTTCTTCAGCAGCACCGAGAACTTGAAGGACCCGGGAACCAGGGGAAACATATCGTATAGGTCAAAGGGCTTGTAGGTAATACTGTGTAGTTGGTCTTCAGTGAGTTCTATGGGAATGGAATCCTCGTACTGATAGATCGTTTTCCCTTCTAAATCCGTAATTTGGCCGTTGATCTTCAAGTTAGTTGTGTATTTGTCTTCATAAGCATGAACTGAAAATCTGTTGATCTCTATGGAATAGTGGACGAAATACTCATCAGGACTATCTTTAAACACGCAAACAATGGAATCACTGGGCATATAGTTAGCCGTGTATTCCACTTCTATGACATCTTTGTACATCAGAAATTTTTGTGCGTATATATCCTTGACTTCTTTTTCAGGAAGAGCCTGGATGCTGTTAAGAAGGAGATCCGAAGCCAAAGTTGGCCGTCCGAATCGGCTGGACTCTCCCGGAATGAGAGACATGGAGACTTGAGCCAGGTTGGGACTGACTTGCTTCAACTTCCTGTAGGCCTGGAGGTAATTGGCTTGGTCTCCAAAATAAGAGGTCAACAGAGCCTGTGGACCGTCCGATATAGGACTGTAGAGGACATAGTCTCCTGAGCCTCCTTTTTGGTAAAAAACGAGATAAAAGCCAGCTGGCAGACCATACGTGGCTAAACCTTGGTAAAACCAAACCTCTGTATTATAGATCTCTGCTTCTCCTGAAAACCTCTCGATGTCCCGAGGCTCTCCGAGAAGAATATAAAACCGACCCCGGTCGGTTTTCCACCCCGGAATAGGTGCGGATCTTCCTAATGTAGAGTTGGCATACTGGATCCGTCGATAGTGTTCTTCTTTGAACTCATTTTTAGGCGTGCCAGGAGTGGGATCCCTGTGTTTCCAGAACGCTTCGATAAAAAGCTCGCGCTCTCTATCTGAGTCAAGTTGGAGAAAAACGTCCTTTTCAAGCGAAGTGATGATATAGACGACTTCTTCCTCTAGCCATTTCTTGAAGATGGGAGGAAGGTCTTTAGGAGACTTTTTCTGGGCAATCGTTAGGGGGGAATAAAGGAGTAAAAGAGTGAGGAGGATCAAAATGTATTTCGTTCTCATTTCAGTGACTCAGACTCAAAAAGGATTGACCTCATGATAGACGCTTCAAATTCATGATACAAAAGTTCAAGAAAAAATAATAGTCAACATTCTTTGAAAGCAGCTCTAAACCGTGTCGAATGACGGCCCGATTGGTCAGATTAGGATTTACCATGCCCGTCCAGCTTTTCTCACGGTTTTCTCAACCACACAATCTGATCAGTCAATAAAGCTTTTGCGTATTTATAGCATCAGAGATTTGGTCATGCTTGCCGCTAACAAGGAAAATTAGACGGGGATCCGCTTCTCTTCCTTGACAACATTCAGGACAAGATGAGTAATAGCCCGTTCTATATTTGATAATGGGAGGCTTTTCTTCAGAAAATACGTGAGATCTTTTCGCCCCTTAAAATAACATATGAGAATTAGATCCCAATCGCCGGTTATTTCATAAATGGCTCCCACTTGAGTAAGTTTGGAGATTGACTCCTGGACCTCGATATCTTTTTCTTGTTTCACACGAAGGCCAATGATAGCCATCAAATTATATCCGACAGATTCTGTGTCGATCAGAGGAATATATCCTTTTAATACTCCTGAATTTTCAAGCTTCTTTACTTTGTTGTGGAGAGTTGCGGGTGAGATTCCGAGATTCTTGGCCACCTGACGAAAGCTCATCCGTGCATTATTGTTTAATGCATTTAAAATTTTTTTATCCAATTCATCTATCATAATGAGCTTATGATAGCCAAAATAGATAAAATTAGCAAGTAAACAATTAAACAATTAAAAACACTATTATTATATAATTGAACATATTATAGTCTAAATTATAAATACTATTTCGATTTTTAGAATATTTCTTGACATTTAGGATTTATGGTCCATATTATTTTCAGTAAGGCTATAAAATATGAGGGCAATTAACAATACGGTCTCACGAGTAACTTTTCTTTGAGTGCATTTGGCGAGATGAATTTAGAATGGGCTTTATACAGATTTGAAGGAGGATAGAGTATTAATCTATCAATATTTTGACTGTCAGTAGTTTATAAATTTTAAAAAAATCAATCTTCTAAAGGAGGAACAATGAAAACTAACAAAAATCCATCTCACATATTGTTTGCATCTCTATTTCTCATGATATTTGCTGCAAGCTTTTCTTTTGGGCAAATTATTACAGGGAAGATAGAAGGAGTCGTCATAGATAATGAAGGCCTGCCTCTCCCGGGAGTAACAGTCGAAGCGACAAGCCTAGCCGCAATGGGAATGCAATCAGCTATTACATCAAATAAAGGTTCATTCCGGTTCAGCAATTTATCGCCCGGCATTTACAAATTGGTTTTTAATTTAGATGGTTTTCAAAGAACCGAAGCAAAAAATATCAAAGTGACTATAAATACAACTGTTACCCTCAACATAACGCTCCAACAAGCGAGAGTTGAGGAAACTGTCGACGTTATTGCCGAAAGTCCAATTATTGATGTTAAGAAGTCGGGGATTTCGTCGAATTTCACCACAGAAGATTTGGAAAATGTTCCCGCTGGACGTCATTCCTTTGCTGATATTGTAAAACAAGCCCCAGGTATGCTGTCTCTAAATGAATCCGGAGCATTAAGGTGGTCTTTTGCTGGTTCGGGAGTTGAAGGAAATGCCTTTTATTTTGATGGTGTTGACCAGACTAGCCCTGAATTAGGTATCCCCTGGACCAATCCCAATCAAGATATTTTCGAGGAAGTTGAAGTCTCAGGGATAGGCGCTGCTGCCGAATATGGATTGATAACGGGTGCTGTGATTAATATTGTCACAAAATCGGGAGGAAATAAATTTTCAGGGTCTTTATCCTTTTATGGACAAAATGATGCTACAACCGGAGACAATAATCCTGATCCAGAAATGAGTGAGTCCTTCAAGCGGTGGTATACATATGACGTGTCATTGTCTTTAGGCGGCCCCATCGTAAAGGACAAACTTTGGTTTTTTGGTAATTTCAATATACGAAGAAATAAAACTTCAGAGTGGCAGGGGGATCCAGATTATGTAGCGAAAGACATACAGGACGAAGGTTTTTTTAAATTGAGTTCCAATATTAACAATCAGCATAAAATTGTGGCCAGTTTCGCTTACGAAAACGAAGATTTTGGTGAGGTTCCTGACCCGTGGAACTTGCCTGAAACAGTGATTAAAGAAGTCGTACAGACTTATATTTGGAACGTACGATATACCTGGCTGGCTAGCACTAATTCCTTTTTTGACATTAAATATTCCGGATGGTGGAGCCCTGATCACTACGATGTTCCAATAGCCGGCGCTGATCTCAACAAAAGACCCCATCTTGATGATGCGACGGGTGTGCTGTCCAATGCCCCATCTTGGTCGGGCAAATGGGATATAAACACCCATCAAGTTAATGCCGGCTTCTCCCATTTTGCCGAGGATTTTTTAGGAGTAGATCACGACTTCAAAATTGGGATTCAATACAATAGAGGAAGCTTGAAAGCCATGGGAGGCTACCCTGGAGGGGGTTATTACGTAGATTATTACGGCGAACCCTATTATCTATACGTACAGCAACAATACTCGTACGGTGGAATAGTAGATAAAATCGGGACTTTCTTGGATGATTCTGTCAGCATCGGAGACAGGCTGACAGTCAATTTTGGATTAAGATTTGACCACCAGAAAGCCACCTATCCTGCTCTTCCTCTATTGGATGGATGGGAAAAAACCAGTGAAAATGCCCCGAGAATAGATGATCTAATAACCTGGAATATCTTTTCTCCCCGAATCGGCCTAGCTTTCCAGTTGACTCCAGATGGAAAAACTATGCTCAAAGCTAATTTTGGCCGCTATTATGATGCCATGCATATTTCAAACTTTGCTTGGCCAGGCCCCGGATATACAGATTGGTATATGTATTGGTGGGACTGGGAGATTGAAGAATGGGAGCTCATTGATTATGCCCCCGGAGAAATAGGCTATATCATGGACCCGAAAATAAAGAATCCCTATGCTCAGCAACTGTTCATCAGTTTAGAGAGGGAGCTTATTTTTGACTTTTCGGCGGGAGCCATTTACATGCATAAAACCGAAGGGAATAGCATTGGCTGGGAGGGGAGAAATACGGAATACGAGCAAGTGCAAAGAGTGTCTCCTGATAATGGCCAAACATATACGGTCTTCAACAGAACAGGTCCTTATCCGGAAACCTGGCAGACGAATCCAGAAGGTTATGGCCAAAAATACGATGCTCTCATTCTTACTTTCGACAAGAGGTATTCACGAAACTGGATGATAAACGCTTCTATCACGTGGAGTCATTCGACCGGTTTGAATATGGTGGCAAAATCAACAAGCCAACACAATTTGACGAGTTACGCTGGAAACTTTGGGTTGGATCCCAATGATCTGATTAACGCAAAAGGGGACCTGCAACATGACAAAAGGTGGGTCGTTAAATTCTCGGGTGGCTATAACTTGCCATGGGATATTTTCTTCAGTGCCTACTTCACTTACCAGGCTGGTCGCCCACGTCCGGCTCTGGTAAGGGTTTTCGATCTTGAGCAGGGACGGCGGGAGATTATAGCAGAACCAAGGGGTGAAAGAAGATATCCGTCATTCTATACGCTAAATCTAAGAGCGCAGAAAACCTTCGTATTTCAAGAATCCTGGAAGCTTAAAGTTATGCTCGATCTTTTCAATGCCACCAATGACGCTACATTCAGATCCTGGCGCTCTAACAATATGTGGCGTGATACTTTCAATGAACAATCGGATCTCCCTGATCCAATAAGCCTGCAGCTAGGATTAAAACTGGAGTTTTAATCGATCTAGCCCCAAAAATCTACATGTCCCCTATGCAGAGTAAAATCTGTGAGAGAAGGATGGCTCTATATCTCACCTGGCTGCAGGAGTCTTGAAAAGTGAAAAATGTTAAAGGCTATAAATGCATTCAATGTGGAGCTGATTTTAGAACAGATGATATCGAGTATACTTGTAATAAGTGCAAGGGCTACCTGCAGATCACCTATGATTACCAGTCCATTAAGGAGAGTTTTAAAAAATCAGATCTAGCAGAGGATCCAGATTACAGCATTTGGCGGTACAAAGCTCTTCTTCCTGTTGAAGATCTTTCGAGAAAACCAATCGTGCAGATAGGATGGACGCCGTTGTACGAGGCTAAAAAATTAAGTAATAAACTAGGTATAAAAAATCTCTATATTAAAGATGAAGGACGAAACCCAAGCGCCTCTCTTAAAGATAGACCCGGAGCCATTGTTGTCGTAAAAGCCCTTGAAAGAGGTGAAAAGATCATTACCTGTGCTTCTACCGGAAACGCAGCTTCGTCACTCTCATGTCTAACTGCTGCGCTTGGATTAAAAACGATCATTTTTGTTCCTGAGACTTCTCCGGTCGCAAAAATCGCCCAATTGTTGGTGTTTGGAGCCATTGTTATTGCCGTAGAAGGAACGTATGACGACGCGTTTGATCTGTGCATCAAAGCTACAGAGAAATATGGTTGGTATAATCGCAGTTCTGCATATAATCCGTATACGCGTGAAGGAAAAAAGACATGTACGTTTGAGATCTGTGAGCAGTTGAGCTGGGAATGTCCTGACAAAATATTTATTTCTGTCGGCGATGGAAATCTCATCAGCGGTATGTGGAAGGGATTTGTCGATCTCTTCGAAATAGGATTCATAGATCGATTGCCCCAGCTCGTCTCCTGCCAATCCGAAAATATGGATGCAATCAATCGTGCTTTTAAATCAGATGGAGTTATCCGGCCAGTCAAAGGAGAGACTATTGCGGATAGTATATCTGTGAGTTTTCCCCACGATGGAGATGCAGCCCTGGAGGCGATTAAAGCATCAGGAGGTTTCGCTATATCTGTAGGCGACGAACAAATCGTTCGAGCTATTCCTGAATTGGCAAGAGAGACGAGTGTTTTCGGAGAACCTTCGGGTGTGGTTCCCTTCGCTGCCCTGAAAAAGGCTATCGGTGAAGGTAAAATCGGAGAGGATGAAAAAATTGTCGTTTTGGTCAGTGGAAATGGACTCAAAGACATAAATTCTGCTATGAAATCAGTGGGACAGCCTCTTAAGATCAAACCTGATTTAATTGAGTTGGATAAAATCGTCTCAAAAGATTTTGTCTGATATGAAAGCATTATGAGAGAGTTCTACGAATCACAAAAACGATATTTAATTTGAGGAGATGTGAATGACCAAAGAAAAACAAAAAACAATTGTAAAATCTTGGAATGAGTGGGATCCGCTGAAGCATGTCATTCTCGGTCGGGCTGACGGAAGTATGATTCAGGCACCTGAGATTGCCGTCCAGCGTGATTGGCCAGAAGACGGGTATCCTTTAGGAAAATACGGACCATACCCTCAGGAAATGATAGATATGGCCAACGAGGAGTTGGACAATTGTGCAAAGATTCTCGAGAGCCGCGGCATTCGAGTGGACCGCCCCACTCCGATAGACTTCAGCCAGGCAGTTCAAACTCCTGACTGGAAACAGGGATCGATGTTCGGCTGTGGGCCCTGTCGGGATCTGTTACTCACAGTTGGAAATGAAATTCTTGAAGCGACGATGTCATACCGGAGCCGTTGGTTCGAGTATCTTTGTTTCCGTCCATTGTTTGAAGAGTATTTCAAAGAAGATCCAAATTTTCGATTCGAGGCTGCACCAAAACCTCGTTTAACAGAAAAATCTTATAAGAGTAAAAACTGGTGGAATGAATGGAATTCCTTGACAGAAGAAGAACAGTGGGATCGTGCTGAAATGAGCGATTGGATAATCTCTGAAAAGGAGCCTCTCTTTGATGCTGCCGATGTTGTCCGCTATGGCAGAGATCTTTTTGTCCAAAAGTCAATGGTTACAAATAACGCTGGCATTGACTGGCTGCGGCGCCACTTTCCAGACCATCGAATCCATAAAGTGGGGCGCAGAGAATTACTGCCATGGCATATGGATACAACACTTGTTCCTGTTCGTCCTGGATTGGCAATTATGAATCCAGAGAGAATTCCTCTCGACAAGACGGAATTAGAGCTATTCGCAAAGAATGACTGGGAAATCGCACAAGCCCCGAAAGCTCTTCTCAAACAGAAAGCGCCCTATGATTTCTGCAGTTGGTGGTTAAGCATGAATACGCTTGTCATCGATCCGAAGACCATCTGTGTGGAAGCCAGTGAAATCCCTACCATGGAGATGTTCGATAAATATGGCTTTGAAGTTGTCCCTGTCCCGTTTTACAAAGTCTCACCTTTTGGGGGCGGACTCCACTGCTGTACAGCTGATGTTTACCGGGAAGGGACCTGTGAAGATTATTTCCCGAATCAAATCGAGGGTTTCTAAAATTTGAGGCCTTTGATTTTGTTTTGTAACAAATCAACATTAAATTTATTTTTGTAGTGGTAAAAAAATAGGGAATCTGGGATGCAAGACACAAAAAAAGTTTTGGAAAACACAATCGAACGATGTAGGGAACGAGACATCATTATCCCAACTTATGAGGAAATGTCTCATCCAGAGAAGATTCCTCAGGGGATCAAGGATGAACTTAAAAAGATCGGCCTTTGGGATCTCCATTCAAGGAACCTTTTCAGGATCACGTGGAAGAATGATCCAGTTGAAACTGGAGGTGGCTTTGGGGAGGTGAATCATTTGGAAATCCCATCGGAATTGTCTGGGGTAAAAGCCCGTATAATCATACTTATTGGTAAATATTTTCCGACCGGGGCCCACAAGGTTGGCGCTACATTCGGGCCGCTGGTTGAAAAACTGGTAAGAGGAATTTTCGATCCCACGCAGCACAAAGCTTTATGGCCATCAACCGGGAATTACTGCCGCGGAGGAGCTTATGACTCCTACTTACTTGCCTGTCCGAGCATCGCTGTTCTTCCTGAAGGGATGTCAAAAGAAAGATTCGATTGGTTGGAAAAAATCGGAGCTGAGATCTATGCGACGCCTGGTTCTGAAAGCAATGTTAAAGAGGTCTATGATAAGACCTTTGAGCTAAAAAAGGAAAGGCCAGATGAGATTGTCGTTTTAAATCAGTTCGATGAGATTGGAAATGCCATCTGGCACTATGTGTGTACTGGACAAGCGATAGAGGAGATCTATGAGAGCGAAAAAGTGAGCGAGCAGAAGTTAACAGCGCTCTTTCTTACACAGGGATCTGCAGGAACATTGGGTTCGGCTGACTATCTTAGAGAGAAATTTCCTAAAATTAAGGTTTGCGCGGGAGAAGCATTGCAGTGCCCAACACTCCTTTACAACGGATATGGATCTCATAGGATTGAGGGAATCGGGGACAAACATGTTCCTTGGATACATAACATACGGAATATGGATATGGTCGCAGGAATCGATGATGAGGCTTGCATGAGGCTTACAAGGCTGTTCAATGAGCCTGAAGGTAAAGAATTCCTGGATTCCAAAGGGATATCTCCGGAAACGGTGGATAAGCTTGAACTTATGGGAATCTCATCTATAGCGAACTTAGTTGGTGCGATCAAGATGGCAAAATATTATGAAATGAACGAGGATGATATGATCTTTACTGTTGCCACAGACTCTATGGAGCTCTACCAGAGCAGAATCGAAGAATTGAGGAGAGAACGAGGTGAGTATTCGGATTATCAAGCTGCTGTTGATTTGGATAGCTGTATGATGGGCATTTCCACAAACCACATACTGGAGCTGAGCTATTGGGATAAGAAGAGAATTCACAACCTCAAATATTTCACTTGGGTTGAACAACTGGGGAAGGATGTCGAAGAACTCGACAGACAGTGGTACGACGAAAATTATTGGCACGAAAAATATCAATCTCACAAAGAATGGGATGTTCTTATCCGAGAATTCAATGAAAAGACAGGACTGTTGGAGAAATATAGATAGATAGGAAATGATGAAAATGATGAAGAAATGGACCTAAATAACAACAATAAAGATTCATCTCAGATTGGCCTAGTCCGTCAACTCGGACTTTTTGATTCGACTATGGTCATGATGGGTATTGTCATTGGGTCGGGTATCTTTCTCACGACGGGGATCATGGCCAAAAGTATCCCATCTGCCGGCCTCATACTACTCGCTTGGTTTGTAGGGGGGCTTTTAACCTTGGCCGGAGCTCTGACCTATGCAGAGCTCGGTGCGGCAATGCCCGAGGCTGGGGGACAATATGTCTATCTCAAAGAAGCCTACGGGCCCATGGCGGGCTTTTTGTTTGGATGGATTATGTTCCTTGTCTATCAGACAGGGGCCATCGCAGCTCTTGCCCTGGCTTTTGCTGAATATGTCGGTCACTTCGTCCCATCAATGGGAACAGAACAAACCATACTGACTCTGCGTGTTTCAATCCTTCAGGGCTCGCTCAACTACTCTCTTTCCATGGGCCAAATCATCGGAATTGGCGTAATCATAGTCTTATCCCTCTTCAACTTTATCGGTGTCGGACTAGGAAAGCTCATTCAGAATCTGTTCACCGTAATCAAAGTCGGGACCATCGCCTGCATTATCGTCCTTGGCTTCGTGTTCGGGAAAGGCACTCCCCCAGATTTGGTGTTGAATCCGGCAAGCATGAGTTTTGGGGCTCTAATCATGGGATTTGGCGTCTCTCTGGTGGCAGTAACTTGGGCATTTGATGGCTGGAACAATATAAACTTTGTTGCCGGTGAGATTAAAAATCCCAGACGTAACCTCCCCTTGGCTCTCATATTAGGAACCTTAGGAATCACGTTCCTTTATGTGCTGATCAATTATATCTATCTGTATGCGCTCCCAGTGCCGGATATGGTGGGCGTAGTCCGCATTGCGGAAAAAGCGACGGGAGACTTATTCAGCGCCGCCACCGGTAGTCTCATATCTGTGCTGGTCCTTGTATCTGTCTTTGGTTCCTTAAATGGTACCATTCTCGTCGGTCCCCGCGTCTTTTATGCCATGGCCAAGGATGGTCTTTTCTTTCGAAAGGTTGCCCATGTTCAACCTCGCTTCCGGACTCCCGGGTTTTCCATTTTGATCCAAGCCATTTGGGCTTCCGTGCTCACGCTTCTTGGGACCTTTGAACAGATCTTCACCTTTGCTATGTTTATTGCGATAGCTTTTTGGATGATTGCGACAGCAGCTGTGTTTACACTTAGAAAAAAACGTCCAAATTTGCCCCGGCCATACAAAACCTGGGGGTACCCAGTTGTGCCTGCTATCTTTATTTTCGCCTCGTGTGGAATACTTCTTAATACCCTTTTGGAAAAACCGGTTGAAGCCATGGCTGGAATTTTTCTCACTGCTCTAGGAATACCTGCGTATTTTTACTGGAAACGTCGTTTGCAGAGAGGAGATAGCAAAGAATGAGCTACAATAGAATAGAAAAGGAACAATACGATGAATAAAGTCCTACATATAGGCAATTTTTGTTTCATATTATTGGCAATTTCATTCATTTTTAGCTGCGATCAGACTAACGCTAGTTATGACATTCTCATAACCGATGGAATGGTCCTTGATGGGTCCGGGAATCCCGGATATATCGGGGACATTGGTATCGTTGGAGACACCATAATCGACGTTGGCGATCTTTCTGGAAAAACAGCCGCTAAAACTATAGATGCCAAAGGGCTAGCAGTTTCTCCTGGGTTTATCGATATGCACACCCATTGTGATGGGGGATTAGGTCAAAAGGATTCCAACATCAACCTGAACTACCTCATCCAAGGGACGACTACAGTGGTCACCGGTAATTGCGGTGATGGAACATTTAAGGTCGCTGAGATCAAAAAAGAATGGGAAGAACAGGGCATAGGAACTAATGCCGTTCATCTGGTTGGATTCGGAACAGTCCGGAATGAAGTCATGGGTGTTGAACCTCGAGATGCTAATTCAGAAGAATTGAAGAAGATAAATGAAATTATCCGGCAGGCGATGAAGGAAGGTGCCTGGGGTATGAGTACTGGATTGGAATATATCCCTGGTCGTTATGCATCTACGGAAGAGATTATACAAGTCGCAAAAGTTGTTGGCGAGTCTGGAGGAGTTTACGCCAGCCATCAACGGAATGAGTTTGATCGTGTCCCCGAAGCCACTCAAGAAACTATCAGAATCGCTGAAGAAGCAGGTGTACGGGCCATTGTGTCTCACCTCAAAGTATGTCGGAAGAATTACTGGGGGAAAATGGAAGAGGTTGTCGATCTGATTGATGAGGCTCGGGCCAGGGGAACAAACATAGTTGCGGATATGTATCCCTATCACTATGCATCAGGAGGACCTATTCTTCCGATGATTAGAAACGCTGGTTGGGCTCCATTTCATCTGCCAGCGGATATGGAACCGTTTGCAGAGCTCAGAAAGAAGATGAAGGAAAGGGATCTGTCAGACTCGGAGATGAAGAAGTTGAGAGAGCAGTACATTGAGGAGCTGGCAGAGGCCCTGGCGGATAAATCAAAACGGGATCGGATCCGTCAGTCTGTACTCGAGGGGGAGCCTCATAAGCCAAGTTCTGTTGCATTAGCGGGTTGGGATAGCTATTTGGTAACAGTAGCTAAAAAAAATACACGTCTTATAGGAAAAATCCTTTCAGATATTGCCAAAGAACAAAATAGAGATCCATTCGATGTGGCTGCGGATTTAGTCATTGATGAACCTGACTTATATGTTGCATGTGGAGTTATGTCAGAAGATGACATGAAATATGCGATGGAACAGGATTGGCTGATGTTCTCGAGTGATGGGGACGCAATGAATGTTCTAAAGGAGACCGACTTACCCAGAATTGGACATCCTCGCGCTTTTGGCAGTCAAGCCAGAGTAATCCGTAAATATGTCAGAGAAGAAAATGTATTAACATTGGAGAATGCCATAAAGAAAATGAGCTCCCTTCCAGCCTCATTCCTTCAAATGAAGGACAGGGGATTATTAAAGAAGGGATACAAGGCCGACATTGTGATATTCGATCCTGAGACCGTTAAGGACAAAGGCACACCATCAGATGCGCATCAGTACAGCACAGGAACGGAATACGTTATTGTTAATGGGAAGATCAGTATTGAAGGAGGGAAATTCAACGGGGTTCTCAACGGCAAGCTACTGTTACTAACCGAAAACTTATAAACATAGTGAAATAATCACTGGAATTTCATTTTTTTATACTGGAGGTTTCTGTGAAAAAAATCATTCTAAATTGTGTCCTTTTCTTTTTAATCATTGGTAGTCTTTATTCACAAAATGATCAACTCCGTCCTATGACCATAGATGATTCATTAAACATGGTTCGCCTGGGAAGCGTCCAAATGTCTCCGGATGGAAAGTGGGTGTTTTTCTCAAAATCAGAGTTGGATTGGGGAAATAACAAAAGGAAAACAAAATACTTTATGATTCCAACAAGCGGCGGTGAGGCCAAACAATACATTGGTGAAGCTGCTGGCAGCGCATTCCAGTTTTCGCCCGACGGAAAATATCTCTCATTTAAAAGATCTGCTGACAAAACTCAACAGGTTTTTATCATGAGCCTCAGAGGAGGCGAAGCTATTCAACTCACACACCACAAAAACGATGTCGATTCTTATAAGTGGTCTCCGGACGCAAGCCAATTATTTTTTACGTCTGAAGAGCCGATGGGTGAAGAAGAAAAAAAAGAATATGATTTGGGAGATGATGCCATTTTTATTTTTGAAGGGCCGAATGGGAGAGAGGAGGAAAGTTGGAAGAATCTATGGATATTCGATCTCTCCACAAGGGAGGAGACCAAAATCACGAATGAGAAACTCATCATCAATGAATTTGAGGTCTCTCCTGATGGTAAAAATGTCGTCTTCGTAGCAACAGAACAAGAAGATGATAATTATTTTTTCTTAGCTGAACTCTACTGGCTTGATGTGAATGACAGGAAATTAGTCAGGCTAACAAACAATAACGCACCGGAAGGAAGAATTTTGTGGGCACCGGATGGAAAGACTTTTGTCTACCACGCCCCATCAGATAAAAACAATGATCTGACGCATGGTTATCTTTGGATTATGAATCCTGAAACAGGAGAACGGAGGAGACTGGAAAAACCGAACCAGGGAGAATTTTCGGTTCTGGCATGGACATCAGATGCTGAAAGCCTTTTATTCAATGAAACACGCCGTACCAATCTCAATCTCTATCGAATCAACATTAAAACAGGGAAAATTATAAATATCACTGACGTTGAGGGATCACTCCGGGCCCTCGCTTTTTCTAAAGACAGAACAAAGATGGTTTATTCTTACAGTGATTTCGTCACGCCTCCAGATTTATATGTTTCTACTTTGAATGAGATAAAGCCTGTTCGATTGACTGACGCCAATCCATGGATAAAAAAGGAAATTTTACTAGCTAAATGTGAAGTTGTGCGGTGGAAGAGTAAAGACGGTATGGAGATCGAGGGCGTTCTCTATGTTCCAGGAGATGCGAAGGCAGATAAAAAATTACCTCTTATTGTGACTATTCACGGAGGCCCGCCAGGACATTTTGCGAACGACTTTAGAACTGAGTTTCAATTGTACACAGGTCTTGGATATGCAGCATTCGGGCCGAATATTCGTGGGAGCGACAGCTATGGCGATGACCTTCTCTGTGCACTCCAAGGTGACGTCGGAGGCGGTGAATTCGATGACGTAATGTCGGGTGTTGACTATCTTATCGAGAGGGGGATTGCAGATTCTGAGCGATTAGGGGTTCGTGGTTGGAGTTGGGGAGGAATACTCGGAAGTTGGGTCATTACCCAGACAAATCGCTTCAAGGCTGCGGCCCTTGGCGCTATGGTCGGCAGTTGGACAGCAGAGTCGGGACCAGGTCTTTTCTGGGACCTTCGATATCATTACATTGGAGGAGCTCATTGGATCAATCCGGAAGAATGGCGTCGTGTTTCATCGCTCTGGTATGTCAAGAATGTGACAACTCCAACACTCTTGATCCATGGGGAAAAAGATATGGTGAGCACCCCAAATCAAGCCATGATGTTTTTTTATGCACTCAAAGAAATTGGAAAAGCTCCGGTTAGATATATTAAGTTTCCTCGAGAGCCGCATGGGTTTCGGGAGCCGCGGCATCAGCGGCGGCGCTATATCGAAGAGATTCGATGGATGCAAAAGTACATCCGTGACATAGAATGGGAAGCATGGAAACACAAAGAATAAAAAAACTTTCAAATTGGAAAACATTATGAATAAAAACAAAACGAAGTCTTTAGCACTTGTATTGTGGCTATCCTTTTTATTAATTTTTTGTGTTTCGACCCAGCAAGCAAGTGTTTCTCAAGCATACACACACACTGATTTAACAGATCGAGTGGATGAATTGTTTAAAGAGTGGGATCGGAACGATTCACCTGGGGCGGCTCTCGGCATATTCAAGGATGGAAGGATCATCTATGCTCGGGGCTACGCGATTGCAAATCTTGAGTATTCCCTGCCATGGACGCCACAGACACCCTCACGAACAGGCTCAATTTCAAAACAGTTTGTTGGGATGTGTATTGCCATTCTTGCCGAACAAGGAAAGCTATCCTTGGATGATAATATTCGAAAATATTTCCCCGATTGGCCTGATTGTAATGGACAGATAACCCTCAAACATCTTCTTTATCATACAAGCGGTGTGCGCGATTATTTAACCCTTGTGGAATTAATGGGCAAACCGGAAGGAAGCGGGTATGTATACACTCCCACAGAGCTTGTCAGGACTCTCTTGCGGCAGAAAGAGCTCAATTTTCAGCCTGGAGAGATGTATTCCTATTCTAATTCAGGGTATTTTTTACTCTCAGAAATCGTGAGTCTAGTGAGCGGAATGAAAACAAGCGCCTTTACAAAGAAATATATATTTGATCCGCTCGGGATGAAAAACACTCATTTTCATGATGATCCAAATATGATAGTGGAGAACAGAGCATATGGATATTCTCCAAAAAAAGGAGAGGGATTCAGGATAGATATAGTTCGGCTTAACGTGATAGGTGATTTGGGGATTTTCACCACGATAGAAGATTTCCTAAAATGGGATCAGAATTTCTACAAAAATAAGCTGGGCAAGGGAACACAGGAATTGATAGAAATCATGCTGACCAAAGGAAAGCTTAACAACGGCCAGGAAATCTCTTATGGATTTGGATTGAGAATAGATGATTACAGAGGCTTGAAGACGATAAGTCATGGGGGATCCGCCGTGGGGTACCAGGCCCAGTTTATGCAGTTTCCAGATCAAAAATTCTCTGTCGTCATCCTTTCTAATCTGAGCACATTTCCTGCAGGAAGAATCGCTAGGCGAATAGCGGACATATATCTTGCCGATCAATTTAAAGAGCCTCCGTCGCCAAGACAAAGAAGGCGTCGCGAGATGCCCAAGCCCATCTCGCTTGCAATATCAAAATTAAAAGAATATGCCGGAAATTATTACAGCGATGAGTTAGATATAACATACGTGTTAAAAATGGAAAATAAGGATTTGATTTTAGAACTCAGGGAAACATCGCACACACTTTCTCCTTATGCCATCGATAGTTTCGGTTGGGGGGGACGAAGGCTAGAATTTGTAAGGGATGAGGAAAACAAAATAGCAGGATTTACTCTAGAGGAGGGCATTGTCAAAAACATGAAGTTTACAAAGGTCGAATCGCAGTAGCTTTAAGCATTATTAAGCCAATGCCTTACCTTCGATAATTCAAGGAGGCGCCGCTTATGAAAAGATTCTTTCCATTTATGGGTCTCATTTTATTTTTATTTCCGCTGTTTGTGCTTCCGCAAACCTCTCCTGAAGAATTTTTAGGTCACAAGGTGGGGGCAGACAGAATACTCGCAGATTACAGCCAAATTTTAGCTTATTTTGAAAAGCTCGATACAGAATCCGAAAAAATCAAGATTTTAAAGATCGGCCAATCGACCCTAAAAAAATCCGTAATCATGGCTGTCATTACCTCAGAAGAAAACATGGCCAAGCTCGATATTTATCGAGACATAAACAAAAAACTGAGAGATGCAAGAAACCTCACTCATGAAGGAGCAAGGACGTTAGCGGAAGAAGGTAAGGTCATCGTTTTTATAACGTGTAATCTTCATGCTACGGAGATCGGTTCCTCCCAGATGTCTATGGAGCTTGCCTACAAACTCGTTACAGGAGAAACACCTTTTGATGCAAATAAAGCTCTGCAAGATGTTATCGTTCTGCTCGCACCATCTATTAACCCGGATGGCCAACAGATGGTCACGGATTGGTACCGAAAATATGTCGGAACAGAGTATGAAGGGGGCCCTATGCCCTGGCTCTACCAACATTATACAGGCCATGACAACAATCGTGATTGGTTCATGCTTACCCAAGCGGAGACAAGAGCCGTCACAAAGGTTTTGTATCAGGATTGGATCCCTCAGATCCACATCGACCAACACGAGATGGGCGCACGGGGAGCGCGTCTATGGCTCCCTCCATTTGCGAATCCTCCAAATCCAAACGTCCATCCTCTAATCTGGCGTGGAGTTGCGTTGTGTGGAATGAACATGGCTTATGATCTCCAGAAGAATGGCTTTAAAGGAGTCCAGTACGGACAGGAATTTGCGGGATGGTGGGATGGGGCCTGTGACAACACACCATGGTTTCACAACACCATATGTCTTCTTAGCGAGGCCGCGGAAGTCAAGATCGCTAGCCCAATCCATATTGACATCTCAGAAATATCAGAACCATATGTCGAGCAAAGTATGCAATTTCCGGACCCCTGGCCAGGTGGTTGGTGGAGATTGAGAGACATCGTGGATTACGAACTCACCCTCTCCATGAGTCTGGTTCATACTGCCTATCTTCATAAAAAGGAATTTTTATATAATTTCTATAAAATGTGCAAAGAATCCATCAAAAAAAGGGAGGAAGGCCAGCCGTTTGCCTTTGTTATTCCTAAAAAGCAAAACGATTACCCGACCGCGCTGAGAATGCTTGATACTTTGATGTTCGCTGGCGTTGAGATTCATCAAGCTAGAGAAGATTTTATAGTTGGAGACAGAACCTATCCCTCCGGCTCTTTTGTGATCCTGATGTCTCAACCGTACAGACCCTATGCGCAAGCCTTACTCGAAATACAAAAGCATCCAGATCCAGAGCGAGAAAATCCTCATGGTCCATTTATTCCACTGCTCTATGACAATGCTGGCTGGACTCTTCCATTACAGATGGGAATTAAATGCGACCGAATCAATACTCCTTTCAAGGCAAATCTCGCCAGATTGAATAAGGTTCCATACCCTCCCATAGTAGAGCCCAAAGATGGCGCATCGTTTATCATCCTAGATTCTCGACTTAATAATGCCTATTCCGTCGTGTTCTCTCTTCTTAAAGAGAAGGCAGAAATCTATCGCTCCAAGGACATTGTCAAAGGCGACGGGTTTGAAGCGGCTGCAGGGAGTTTTATCGTTAAAAATACTCCTCATGTTCAGAAAATCCTGCCTGGGCTTTTGGAAAAACGGCATGTTGAAGCCCATTCACTCGATAACATCGAAGAAATCCCAAAAGCTCCAGTAAAAAGGCATCGCATCGGACTCTATCAGTCTTGGAGAGCAAATATGGATGAAGGCTGGACACGGTATGTTTTTGATGATTTGGAGATCCCATACACAACTCTTCACAATAAAGACTTTAAAGGTACTAAGAGTAAGAAAATAGACCTGAGATCAAAATTTGATGTAATCATTTTCGCTGATGAGGACCCTGGGGTAATTTTAGAGGGCAGGCGTGATTCCTTCACACGCTATGGCGGCTCTAATGGAGGCTATCCTCCTGAATATAGGGGTGGCATTGGAAAGGAAGGAGTTGAAGCGATAAAATCATTTATCGAGCGGAGTGGTATTCTCGTTACGCTCAACAGTGCCTGCGGATTGGCCTTCGATGAGTTTAAAGCCCCTGCTGGAGATGCCTTAGAGAAGATTGACCGGAGCAAATTTTTCTGCCCAGGTTCTATCTTACGAGTCAAAGTCGATAACAAGACCCCTATCGGATACGGTATGCCAAGAGAAGCCGCAATCATGTTCTATCAAAGCATGGCGATTCAAACAGAGATTCCTTTTAAAGGGTGGGATAGGGAAGTGGTGGCCAGATTTCCGGAAGATGATATCCTTTTGAGCGGCTGGCTCTTCGGAGAAGATGTGATTGCACGTAAAGCTGCAGTGGTTGATTCTCGGCACAAAGAAGGGCACATCATTCTGATCAGTTTCCCATGTCAGCACAGAGCTCAATCTCATGGGACATACAAATTTCTTCTCAATGCGCTTCTCTATCCAGACGTAAATTAAAAAATTGTATGACGCTATTGAAAATTGAATATTAAAATAAAAGGTGATAATAATGGTGAACAAATTGAATGATATAGACTATATGGTTGACGATTCGGATTTTCGTTTTTCCTTTGATTTCCAATAAAGGAAAGCACGTATACCGGCAATGAGGATGACTAACCCAATCAGAGATTGGAAGAGTTGGGCCCAAATGGTGTTTACAAACACAGCAAAATTGATGAGAACGAAGAAAAGGGGAAGGACAGGGTATCCCTGGAATCGTGATGAGATGAATTCATATTGCCTTATCTAGAGATCAGATTGTGTGGTTGAGAAAACCGTGAGAAGGGATGGACGGGCGAGGACTATTGCGTCTCTGCTTTTCTGACAATTTCTCTGAGCCTTTTTTTGACCTCTGGTTGCAATGGTTCAGGTTTATGGTCAGCAAGGATCCTCTCGATATTTTCTGAAGTGCGTTCCAAAAAATTCTTTCCGCCTTTAGCGAGCCAAGTCTCATAATTCAAGCGTTCGAAATAATTTGGATACCAGCGTTCTTTATAATGCGTGAGCGTGTGTTTGGTCTTCAAATATTGACCGGTTGGACCGGCTTCAGCGATGACATCCAGGGCTAGAGTCTCATCATTGACCTCAAATTCTTTAAGAAAACTTTTGATCCAACTGACGATCTCATCACAGAGGGCCAGCTGAACGAATGAGTAAGTGAGTCCTGACTCCATATATCCCAAGTCATGGATGATGTTTCCACCGGCAAGGGTTTCAACCACGAGACTCATTGCCGCCTCGGCAGCCGCCTGAGAATCTACGGTTTTTGCCTCAGTGGCACCGGCTATGGAAAACATAGGAAGATTGTAAAAATGAGAGACGGCCTGCAAAATCGTGCGCTCAGGCTCACAGTATGAGGTCACAAGAGTGCGCATGTCGAACGTCCCTCCAGGTGGCATACCGGAGACGATCACCGGAGTGCCCTCTGTTTTCAACTGAGCGAGCACCAGGCCCGTAAGAACACCGGCGAAGTCCAGAGCCGCATTTCCAGCGGGCGTAACAGGACTCGTCACTCCTGCAGTGGATGCAGGGATATAGAGGCATGGAAGGCCTTTGGATGCCAGAAAAAGCAGTTTCTCCAGTGCTTCTTTGTTATGCAACATCCCTGAAACCGCATTGATATAGCAGGCAACCATAGGCTTTTGCCTCAGGACCTCAGGCCCTCCTGCGACTTCTTCGGCCATCTGCACAGCATCCAGACACCCTCCCAGCTCGTAGGTGACGTAGATTATGGGCTTTATCGTATTGTTGAGCATAGCCTCCATTTGATACCGGTCCGCTGTCGTCTGGTTCACATCTTTGGGAAGCACCATAGACATCACAAAATCGATATGTGTCAAATGATCACACAGGACCGTTCCTTCGATAACGTCCTGGATCACTGGATCGCGGCGTTTTCCATCCCGATGGTCGATGATGTGCAAACAATCAGAGCCGGGTCCGTAGAAACAGCGATGGCCCTCCACTTTCATAGCCGAATCTCCGTTCCGGTCGTATAATGTTACGTGTCTTGGAACTGTGCTGAGCGCTCTATCCACCAGTTTTGGGGGAATACGAACCACGTTGTCGTCTAAGACTTTTGCACCGGCCTTCTTGAGCAGGTCCACGGCCTCCTGAAGTTCCAGACGGACACCGTGCTCCAATATCTCCAGGCAGGCTTCGTGCATTTTGCGACACTGTTCATCCGAAAGACGAGGGAAATGGAAGCCTTCTTGAGCCCTGTCTTTTGTTGCATTTTTTACCACGGATGATCTCCTTTCAGATTATATCCCCACTATATGAAAATGCGTTATACAGCATGGTAGTATAAATGTCAAAGCCACACAACCAGCATCTTTAAGGCATTGATAATATCGATGATTCCAATCTTTTCCCCTGTTTCGTCCTGTTTTGTGTATTGTGTTTGCATTTGTTTAATTCATGGGTCTCCAGGATTTTTCAAGTTGAAAATAATTTGGTTTGAACAATGAACCCGAATATAGTCCCACCCAGTCCGAATTTTTTAAAATTCCACCAGAATGCGGACCTGGGCTTATAAAGAAGCATCCTTATTTCCGTGATGCTCTCAAGTCAAATGATAATAGCAGGAGTTCGTCACAGCCCATATTCGTCGAAGACCCCCCCACCCGCCACCATCCGACTCATAAGGACAGTGACTCGCTCTTTTTTGTCTCTAATGCCCTTATCACGGAAATAAGGATGCTTACGGCTTATACCCAAACATTCGGCTAAGGCTCCGAAGAGGTCTTGATAAGAATATTTCAGAGCTTAATTCCCAATGGGCATTGATTTTTATAATTGGGTGAGGCCGGAGGGCTAAGTGTTATTGATATTTTCCTTC